>ERZ824488.2017-NODE-2017-length-19688-cov-5.659451_pt1 | contig 19688 bp, 16 predicted proteins | sample MGYA00519936_ERZ824488 | MGnify/ENA primary metagenome ERZ824488 (study PRJEB31778, sample SAMEA3449153) | human gut metagenome | biome: human gut; feature: human-associated habitat; material: faeces | place: United Kingdom | collected 2010/2012 ... | reverse complement strand
GGGTTCAGAACGTCGTGAGACAGTTCGGTCCCTATCCTCCGTGGGCGCAGGAGAACTGATGGAGGCTGCCCCTAGTACGAGAGGACCGGGGTGGACGGACCTCCGGTGCACGGGTTGTCGACCAACGGCACCGCCCGGTAGCTGAGTCCGGTTCGGATAACCGCTGAAAGCATCTAAGCGGGAAGCCGGTCCAGAGATGAGTTCTCCCTTCGGTAAGGCCCCTCGTAGACCACGAGGTTGATAGGCCGCAGGTGGAAGCCCCGCGAGGGGTGGAGCCGAGCGGTACTAATCGGCCGAGCTCTTCCTTCGCGACCCTCTGGGAGAGGCTTCGCTGCCGGTCACGCTGTGCGGCCCTGAGGGCACGGCCGCGAGGCCCGCCCGGAAACAGCAGAACGCCCCTTGGCGGCCGGCGGCCATGGCAGGGGAGGCACACCCGGTCCCATCCCGAACCCGGAAGTTAAGCCCCCGAGCGCCGATGGTACTGCGGAGCAAGTCCGTGGGAGAGCAGGACGCCGCCGGCCACCAAGGGGCATTTTGCCAGGGGAGGCCCCCTCCGCGAGAGCGGAGGGGGCCTTCTCGCGTATCCAGGCGGCCCGCGTGCCGCGCAGGGGGGCGAGGGGGCGCGTGCGTCCCCCCGGCCCCTTTCTGGCATGGGGGCCGGGCGCCGGCGTCAGCCCCCGAGGCCTGCGAGCAGGGGCGTGACGGCGCCCTGGGAGAGGGCCGTCACGCGGTGCGTGGCGCGGCTGACGGCGGTGTACATGCGGCGCCTGCACAGGGGCGAGTCCCGGTAGACCTCCGCCTGCGCGTCGGGAATAATCACGTGGTCAAACTCCAGGCCCTTGGCAACGCGTAGCGGCAGCAGAATAATGCCCGTTGCGGGGAGCGCGGAGTTCTTGCCAAGCACCGTGACAGTGTCGCCTAGCTGCTTTGCCAGCCAACTTGTGCGCGAGTCGCTCTCGGTAATGATGGCCGTAAGGCCAGACTCCTTGTGAGCGGCCTCTGCAAGCTCTCTGAGACGTGTCAAGAACGCCTCCCGGTCATCTACACCAAACTCCTCAACTCGGGGCTTCTCGCCGGCTCTGTGGACGCTGGAGATTTTGAGCTGCGTGTCGCGATCTATGAGACTGCAGAAGAGCTCGGTGATCTCGGGAGAGGAGCGATAGCTGGTAAGCAGTCGGCACTCCTCCACGGAGCCGTGAGTCTCCTCAAAGATTGACTTGATCTGGGGGAACGTCGCCGTTCCCTCCATGATTGCCTGGTTCTCGTCGCCCAAAAGGAGGAAGTGGGCGCGCGAGAAGTGCCTTGCCAGAACCATGAGCTGGCTCTCGGTGTAGTCCTGGACCTCGTCGATCATCACGTAGCGGGCGTTCTTGTCGCCGGCTCCGGTAATGAGGAGCTTGAGGTAGAGCCATTCGGTGGCAGAAAGGGCCTGCTGGCCAAGAAGCCTCATGCCAATGCGGTCGAACCTGATCCAGGCAAGGGTGTCAATCAGGTCGTGCGCCTCTGCGTAGCGGTGCTCGAGGTACTTCTGGGTGAGGTCCGCCGTCTCCTTCTCGTCGTCGGGGCTGATGGTTTCGCCAAAGATTTGGACCTGCTCGTCCACGTCGAGTCCGAGCATCTCCTCCTGGATCTCATCGTCCTTGGACATCTGCGAGAGACGACGAGAAAGGCGATCGTGCAGCTCGTCCTTCACCAGGGCGCAGAAGCGCGGGCCCACGCCAAAGCGCTCGAACTTCTCGACGGCGCCCTGTACCTGGACGGCCTTGAGAAGCACGGTGTCGCCGAGGCGAATCTCCTTGAGGTCCTCGGGCTCAAGCGCGAGACCCGGGATGGCCTGCTCAAGGCGGCGGAGCTGTTGGGGGCTGGTCTTCTCGCCAGAATCTCGCTGACCGGCACCTTGGGCCGCCACAAAGTCCTTCCAGGTGAAGACCTGCGGGTTGGACTCGCCCATGGAGGGTAGCACGGTGTCGATGTAGTCCTCAAAGACGCTGTTGGGAGTGAAGAGGTAGACCTGGTTCGGGTTGAGCGTCTTGCGCTCGCGATAGAGGAGGAAGGCGATGCGTTGAAGAAGGACGCTCGTCTTGCCCGACCCCGCAATGCCGTTGACCAGCATGACGGGCACGTCCTCGTGGCGGACGATGCGGTTCTGCTCCCTCTGGATGGTGGCCGTGATGGCCTGGAGCTTCTCTGAGTGATGCTTCTTGAGGGCGCTCAGCAGAAGGGAGTCCTCGATGGCCACTGTGGTGTCAAAGTACATGTTGAGCTTGTCGCGCACGATGTCGAACTGGCGGCGCAGGTCGAGGTTGACCGTGCGCACCTTGCCGTCGACGGAGTAGCTGGTGGGGCCCATCTCTTGGTTGTAGTAGGTCTCGGCGACGGGGCTTCTCCAGTCAACCACCAGGGGAATGGAGCGCTCGTCGATCATGCCGGCGGCGCCGATGTAGACGTCTCGCGCGGGGCGCCCCGGACGCATCTGGAGCTTGACCTTGGCAAAGTAGGGCTGCATGAGCAGCAGCATCACGCGGCGGAGCTTGTCGACGTTGAAGTCGTGGTACTGGTTGTAGGCGTCGATGACGGAGTTGAGCGTCTCGATTGCCGCCAGGGTCTCCATGGTCTCGTCGGCGCCGCCAAAGTCCAGGCGCACCTCCTCGCTCATGGTGATGAGGTCCTGGGCTGCGCCCGCATGGCTGCTCTCCAAGTCTGCCGAGATGGCGTCGCGCATCTGTAGCAGCTTTTGGTAAAGGGAGGAGAGGTGCGCCTGCTCCTCCTCAAAGACGGGGTCGTTCTGCTGGTCTAGCTGGTCGGACATGCTGACTGCTCCTACGGTTGCGAGAACAATGGGTTATTAATGCTAGCGCAAAATGGGGGCTAGACTTGATGGCTGGGAAATCGTCAAGGGGAGAAGCGCATGCGCAAGCTCATCGAGCAGTTTTTGAAGTTCGGCGTCGTCGGAACCATTGCCTTCTGCATTGACTACGGCGTCTTGATGCTACTCTCGCAGGCGTTTGGCGTGGACCCAGTGCTGTCGGCCGCGGTCTCGTTCTGCGTCTCGGTCGTCTTCAACTACATGGCGTCCATGCGCTACGTCTTCACGCACCGCGCTGACATGAGCCGTAGCCGCGAGTTTGCGGTCTTCATCGTGCTCTCGGCCGTGGGTCTGGTCATCAACGAGGCCTGCATGGCGGCTGGCGTGGCCGTTCTGGGCACCTCGGCCCTCATGGTGACCGTGACCAAGCTCTTTGCCACAGCCGTGGTCATGGTCTGGAACTTCTTCAGCCGCAAGAAGTGGCTGGACGGCGGCGAGCCTGCCGGCGAGAAGGGGCAGCTCTAGCTGCGCTCGAAGCCCGTCTGCGTGACCTCGGAGCTCTCCGCGGTGATGACGCGCTTGGCAATGTAGACGGGGCGGCGCTTGCCCTCGAGGTAGATGCGCGCCACGTACTCGCCGATGATGCCGAGCGTCAGGAGGATAAGGCCTCCCAGAAGCAGGATGAGGCAGACGATGGTGGGGTATCCGCTGGGGACCCTGACGGTGGCAAGCGCCTCCCAAACGACCACGAAGAAGTAGACGACGGCGGCCAGCGAGGAGAGCGACCCCACGAGGGTGGCCAGCTTGAGCGGCGCCGTGGAGAACGAGAAGATGCCCTCTATGGCATAGGCCATGAGCTTGCGCAGGGACCACTTTGTGGTGCCTCCCGCGCGCGGGGAGGGCTCGTAGGCAAACGGGATGGTCTCAAAGCCCACCCAGGCAAACAGCCCCTTGGAGAAGCGGTGGTACTCGGGCATGGAGAGAAGCGCCTCGGCCACGCAGCGGCGGAAGACGCGGAAGTCCGAGGCGCCGGCTATCATGCCGGACGTCCCCTGCGTGATGTCCTTGAAGACGCGGTAGAAGGCGCCCTTGAGCAGGGCCTTGAGCGCGCCCTCGTGGCGCGCGCTCTGGTAGGCGGCGACGCAGTCCGCCTCGGGGTGGGCCATGAGCTCCCCGTACATGGCCAGAAGCGTCTGGGGCTCCTGCTGCAGGTCTGCGTCCATGATGCCCACGACCTCGCCCGTGGCGTGGGAGAGCCCGGCGAGAAGTGCCGCCTCCTTGCCAAAGTTTCGCGAGAAGTCCACCCCCACGACGCGCGGCGCGCGCCCGGAGCGGGCAAACCCGTCGATGAGCTGCCAGGTCTTGTCCCTGCTGCCGTCGTTGACGAAGACGAGCTCGTAGGAGAGGCCTGCCGAGCCGAGCGTTGCGGTGACACGGTCAAACAGCAACGGGAGGCACTCGTCCTCCTCGTAGCAGGGTATGATCACCGAAAGCTCCATGCGCTCCTCCTGTTGCCCGTGGCGCGTCCCTCTTTGCAATAGGCGTCAGGGGAGGGACCAAACGCACTTCACCTATACTAGCCGCTGCAGCCCAAATACACCCAAGGCACATGCCTTTTGCAAGGAAAGCGGTTTAGATGGATTTCATCTTTCATGCGGATGACTACGGGATTACGCCGGAGCAGTCGCGCAGGATCCTGGAATGCTGCGACGGCTATCCGGGAGGCGCCGGCTTGCTGAACTCCCTGAGCATCCTTGCCGGGTCGCCGCGATTCGAGGAGTGCGCGCGCTTTCTGGACGGACGTCCCGACGGTCTGCACGTGGGCGTGCACCTCAACTTTGTGGAGGGCCCCTGCTGCGCCGACCCCGCCGTGGTCCCGCTCCTCGTTGACGAGAAGGGCATGTTCAAGTTGGGCTACGGCGGGCTTCTCGCCGGCTCCTGGGGCGCGAGCTCGGCCGAGCTGCGCCGCCAGCTGACGGTTGAGGCAAGCGCGCAGATCGCTCGGGTGGTGGGACGCTTTCCGGAGCTTGCCGGCCACCTGCGCGTAGACGGCCACCAGCACACGCAGCTCATTCCGGCCGTCTTTGACGCCACGCTGGAGGCGGTGAGACGGAGCGGCTGCACCCTCGAGTACCTGCGCATCCCGGCCGAGCCAACGGGAGCCTACCTGCGCTCCGGCGTCGCCGGCACCGTCAGGCCGGTCAACTGGGTGAAGCATGCGCTTCTGAACGCCCTGTGGCGGCGCGACCGTCGCGTCCTCGCCGCATCCGGCCTGCCGTCCTACGAGAGGGCCTCGGCGGTCTTCTGCGGCGTGCTTTTCTCGGGGCACATGGACCAGGGGCGCGTGTCTTGCGTGCTGCCGGCGCTCACGGATGAGGCACGGAGGCGGGACATGTCTCTTGAGCTGCTGTTTCACCCGGGCCGCGTGGCCAGCGCGGCAGAGTGCCTGAACCCGGCGCTGCCTGGGTTCGTGGGGTTCTCCTGTGGGGAGGGGCGCGACGTGGAGCACGACGCCCTGAGGTCCGAGGAGCTCAGGGCGTCGTTTGAGGCGGTCTGCGGCTAGGGACCTGCGGGGCTAGTCGTCGACGAAGCCCACGCGGTAGTGCGTGAAGACGACGGCGCCCTCCTCCTGGGTGGCGTCGAGGTCGACGTCTGCCCGGATGCCAAAGTCGTGGTCGTCGTCGCTGTCCCGGAAGACCTGGTGGACGTGCCAGACGTGGCCGCCCTCTTCGCGCGGGGCGCGCTCGTCCTTCTCGTCAATGGAGTAGTAGGCGGTGCTGCGGGCGTCTGCGTCCAGGAGGATGTCCTCGTGCTCCTCGTGGAAGCGGTCGAGGGCCTGGCGCCAGACGGGCGCCCTCCAGCTCCAGTCCGCGTCCAGCCTGCCCAGGGCATCCGTGTCGTCGAAGGCGGCCAGGCGCACGCGGGCGAAGAGCGCGTTTCTGACCAGGAGCGTGAGGGCGCGGCGGTCGTGGACCACCTCGCCTGCGGCCTCGGGAGGCGCCATGTCCACGCCCTCGGCGCTTCCGGCGGCGCTCCACTCGTCCACGAGGCTGGAGTCCACGGAGCGCACGACCAAGCCGAGCCAGGAGATGATGTCCTCGAGGCGCTCGTCTCGCTTGTCCTGGGGGACGGTGCGGTCGAGCGCGCGGTACGCCTCGGAGAGGTAGCGCAGCAGCAGGCCCTCGGAGCGGGCTATGCCATAGCGGCCGATGTACTCCTTGAAGTCGCTGGCGGTCTCGACCATGTCGCGCAGGACGGACTTGGGCGAGAGGGCAAAGTCGCGCGCCCAGGGCACGGCCTCGCAGTACTGGGCAAACGCCGGCTCGAGGACGTCCTCCAGGGGCTTGGGCCAGGTAACGTCCTGGAGGCGCTCGATGCGCTCGTCGTACTCCACGCCGTCGGCCTTCATCTCGGCCATGGCGCGGTCTCGTGCGGCTCGCTGCTGGGCCCGTAGGATCTGCGGTGGGTCCTCGAGCGTGGCCTCGGCCATGGATATGACATCAAGCGCGTAGGTCTCGCTCTCCGGGTCCAGGAGCTCCAGCGCGGCAAGCAGGAAGGGCGAGAGGGGCTGGTCGAGCGCGAAGTCGTCGGGCAGGTCGACGGTGGTCTGGTAGCTGACGGAGCCGTTCTCGGCCTCCTCGCGCGTGACCACGCCGGCGTCCAGCAGCGTGGCGATGATCTCGTCGGCGCGCTGGTGCAGGGCGACCTTCTCGGCGTCTGGCTGGGCGGAGTCATCGACGAGGCGGTGGACGCGGGCCATGGCGTCCCCGCCCTGCTCGACCTCGGCGAGGACCATGGAGTGGCTTACCTTCATGCGCGGGCGAAGCGGCTCGGGCACCGCGGTCTCAAGCCGTTCGAAGGTCTGCTTGTTCCAGCCGACGAAGCCCTCGGGCGGCTTCTTTGCCTTGCTCTTCTGGCGGGCCTTCTTGGGGTCTCCGCCGGCCTTGCGCAGGGCGCGGGCGTTCTCGATGTCGTACTCGGTGGCCTCGGCGATGACCATTCCCTCGGTGTCAAAGCCCGAGCGCCCGGCACGGCCCACAATCTGGTGGAACTCGCGGGCGTTGAGGTGGCGCATGCGGCGGCCGTCGAACTTGGAGAGGGCCGTCAGGACCACGGTGTGGATGGGCACGTTGATGCCCACGCCCAGCGTGTCCGTTCCGCAGATGACGGGGAGAAGCCCCTGCTGGGCGAGCTTCTCGACGAGCAGGCGGTAGCGGGGGAGCATACCGGCGTGGTGGACGCCGACGCCGCAGCCCAGGAGGCGCTGGAGGGTCTTGCCGAAGGTGGTGGTGAAGCGGGTGCCCTTGATGGCCTCCTTCACGGCCTCGCGCTGCTCCTTGGTGGAGACGCCGTAGCTGGCCAGGGACTGTGCGCTCTTGAGCGCCGCGTCCTGCGAGAAGTGCACGATGTAGAGGGGCGCGTCGCCCTTGCGCAGGGCCAGCTCGACGGTGCCCTCGAGCGCGGTGTCCACGAACTCGTAGGAGAGGGGGACGGGGCGCGGGGCGTCGGCCAGCACGTCGACAGCGCGGCCGGTGTGCTCCTCGAGCGAGGCCGCGATGGCTGTGGTGTCTCCCAGCGTGGCGCTCATGAGGAGAAACTGCGTGTGGGGCAGGGTGAGCAGCGGGACCTGCCAGGCCCAGCCGCGGTCGGGGTCCGCATAGAAGTGGAACTCGTCCATGGCGACGCAGCCCACGTCGCACTTCTCGCCCTCGCGGAGCGCCTGGTTGGCCAGGATCTCGGCCGTGCAACAGATGATGGGCGCCTCGGCGTTGATGGAGGCGTCGCCGGTGATCATCCCGACGTTCTCCTTGCCAAAGAGCTCGACGAAGTCAAAGAACTTCTCGCTGACCAGGGCCTTGATGGGGGCGGTGTAGTAGGAGCGGCGGTCTGTGCAGACGCTCATGAAGGCAAGGCCCAGGGCAACCATGGACTTGCCGGAGCCGGTGGGCGTGCCCAGGATGAGGTTGTCTCCGGCCGCGAGGTCGAGGAGGGCCTCCTCCTGGTGGGGCCACAGCTCTATGCCGCGAGACTCGACCCAGCCCAGGAAGAGCTCGAGGGCCTCATCGGCGGGGATGTTGGGGTAGGTGGACTCGTCGGGCCAGGGGATGAGGCGTCCGAGCGAGCCGTGGCCGTTGGGGCCTTCGTCGACGGGAGCGGCGCCGGCCGCGGCCTCGTTGGTGCTGTCTGACATACGATGGGGCCTTTCTGCGAAGTTGACCCTCATATTATGGCGTCCGCCGGACGACCGGCGGACGGCGCGTGCCGAATGTGCCGCAAATCGGACAGGTTGCGACAGGATGGCCCCCGCGTCCGACCCCGTGGTCTATCTTTCAAGCTGCGAGCGGAAGCGGTCCGGCCCAACCGGCGCCTAGCGCCCTGAGCCACTCCTCCCCCTCCTTCCCCGGCTCTGTCCGGCCAGGACCTCCCTCGCCTTGCCTCGGACGGGCCGGACGTCGCAATTGGCGACATCCGGCCCATCTGCTTTTTTTGGGGCTGTGACGCGGGATGGCGACGAGAGGCCCTAGAGCTTCCAGTGCGAGATGACCTCCTCGCTGCGGTGGCCGCTGTTGATGGACGTGCCACGGTCGGTGAGGAAATAGAGGATGAGGTCGTTTATGACGAGCTCGTGCAGGTGGGACGTTATGCCGAAGTCGCCGAGAAGCTCGTCCTGGTCGCCCGTGCACAGGATGCAGTCGGCAAGCGAGCCCGCCTCGCTCGTGGGGTCGTTGGTGATGAGAACGACTTTGATGCCCTGCTCGCGAGCGACGCGCATGGTCTCGAGGGAGACCGTCGACTGCCCCGTGTGGGTGAACACTATGAGGATGTCTCTGGGGTCGGCGATGACGAGGCTCCTGAGAACGTACTCGGTGCTCTCGGTCGTGAAGGTGTTGACGCCGCAGCGCGCCAGCCTGTGGGCGAGGTCGGCGGCGACCACGGAGCTGTTGCCCCAGCCGAAGACGAAGACGGTGCGGGCGTCGCGCAGCATGCCTATGGCCTGATGGACGGCATCGGAGTCGAGCGTCTTCGATATGGAGAGAATCCCCTCGTCCGTCCTGCGCAGGAACTCGACGATGTCGTTGGGCTCCTCGTCGGGGCCCTCGCTGGCTCGAGGTGCCTCCGGCTCGGCGCTCAGCTCCATGGCGAGGCTGATTTTGAGCTGGTGGAAGCCCGTCTCGCCAACGAGCTTGCACATCCTCATGACGGTGGCGTCGGAGGTTTCGCTCGCCTCGGAGAGGCGGTTCATGCTCATGCGAACCACGCTTGAGGGCGAGGAGAGGATGTAGTCGGCGACGCGCTTCTCGGCGTCGGTCATGTCTTTGTAGCAGGTGCGTATGTTGTCGAGGACCATGGCTCTCCCAAGTGCTTCGGCCTGTGGCGGATTGCTCTGAAGTATAACTTCAGCCAGTGAAGCAAAGATATCATGCAATGGGGGAGAGACGGACGCCTCGCCATGGGACGGGAGAGCTGCGAGCAGGGTGTTTACCTGTGAGTGGAGCAAAAATCCACGTGAACGGCAAAGCAGAAGTTTTTCTCCACCAATGGTTGACTACGGATGTTGGCTGAAGTAAAACTGCACTCGGAAAGAGAAACGAAGTTTTCCTTCTAAAGCGAAAGGGGACGGCATGGGGGAGAGAAGGGTGCTCCTGGCATCCCACGGTCATCTGGCGAGCGGCCTGAAGAGCTCGCTGCAGATCCTTACGGGAGACGCCTCGGCGGTCACCGCGATTGACGCATACGTTGACGAGACAGACTTCGTGCCGACCATCGAGGAGTTTCTCGCCGTGTCCGAGGAGGGCGACGAGACCATCGTCTTCACCGACCTGCTCGGCGGCAGCGTGTTCCAGAAGGTGAGCGTGCTTCTGGCGAGCCACCCGGGCGTCATCCACGTCACCGGCATGAACCTGGCCGTGGTCATCGGCTGCTTGCTCTCTGACGAGCCCCTGACCCCCGAGGTGGTGGACGGGGTCGTGGCGATGGCCTCCGATGCTCTTGAGCGCGTCGAGATTCCCGGTGCCGACCCCGCGAACGAGGGCGATGCCGCGGACGACGACTTCTTTGCTTAGCCGACTGCGTTTGGGCCGCACTGGCGGCCTTGGGAAGAAGCGATGCCGCGAGGGCAGCAGAAGGGAAACCAACCATGATCATCCAGATTCGCGTTGACGACAGGCTCATTCACGGCCAGGTGGCCATCCTCTGGTCCAAGGAGCTCAACAGCAAGGGCATTTTGGTTGCCAACGACAGGGCCGCATCCAACCCCACCATCTCCGCGACGCTCAAGATGGCTTGCCCCAGCTCCCAGAAGCTGCTCATCAAGTCCGTCGACGACGCCATCAGGATTGCCAAGGACCCGCGTGGCGGCTCCATGCGCATCTTCGCGCTTGTCGACTGCGTCGCCGATGCGCTGAAGATCGTCGAGGCGTGCCCGGAGGCCGTCGGCGAGGTCAACGTTGCCAACGTCGGCCGCTTTGACAACTCCGATCCCGCCCAGCAGGTCAACCTCATCAAGTCCGTGATGCTCAACCCTGACGAGCTCGAGGCCTGCCGCAAGCTCGTTGCAACCGGCGTCACGGTCATCCACCAGGTCACCCCGACTGACCGCAAAGTGTCCGTCGAGGACCTTCTCAAGACGCTCTAGGGAGATCCGGAGCTCCCTGGCACGTATCAAGAACGCAACAAGGAACGGAGGGTATCAAGAAATGCTGTACACAGCGATAATGGCTCTTCTCGCCGCATTCGTGGCCAAGTGGAGCAACAACCTGCTGGGCCAGGCGCTGACCGAGCGCCCGCTCGTTGCAGGCCTCATCGCCGGCCTCTTCCTGGGCGACGTCCAGACGGGCGTGCTCGTCGGCGCCGCGCTGGAGGCCGTCTTCCTCGGAATGGTGGACGTGGGCGGATCCGTTACCGCCGAGCCCGTTACCGCAACGGTCCTGGCGGTGGCCTTTGTCTCCACCATGGGCATGGAGCAGGGCACCGCGGTCGCCCTGGCCGTCCCCATCGGCCTGCTCGGCGGCCTGGTCTACTCGGTCATCCACCTCTCTATCTCTTCCCTGGCCGCTCCCCTCATCGAGAAGGCCGCTGCCACGGGTGATCCGAAGAAGGTCAACCTCGTCTGGTTTGTCGGCGGCGGCATCAAGCACTTCATCGTTGCCGTTCCGACCTTCCTGGGCATCCTGCTTGGCGCCGAGCCCATGAGCGTCGTCATGAACCAGATTCCCGACCAGGTCATCGCCGGCCTTACCGCAAGCGGAAGCCTGCTTCCCGCTGTTGGCATGGCAATGCTCATGAAGATGCTCTGGGACAACAAGATTGCCATCTACTGGTTCCTGGGCTTCATCCTGGTTGCCTACATGGGCCTTGGCACCGTCGGCGTTGCCGCGTTTGGCGCCGTCATCGTGACCCTGGTGGTCATGAACGACCTGGATGCCATGAAGAAGGAGAAGGCCTCGATCGCCGCTGGCACCGTGGCCGCTGACGAGGAGGAGGACTTCTTCGCATGAGTGACGAGAAGACCCTGGCCACCAAGCCGGAAAGCGACGTGAAGATCAACCTCAGCACCAAGGACCTGCCCGCCGAGGACCGCAAGATGCTCAAGAGCATGTTCCTGCGCACCAACTGTCTCTATGCCCTGTGGGCGGGCCAGGCCCAGGCGGCGGCCGGCGGCATGCTCTTCACCATGGAGCCCGCGCTCAACCGCTATTACGCCGACCAGAAGAAGCGCGCCGAGGCCATGAGCCGCTACACCTCCTGGTACAACATCACCCTGAACGTGCACCCCGTCGTCTCCGGCATCTGCGCCGCCATGGAGCGCGACGCCGCCGAGGACGAGAACTTCGACGTGAGCAACATCCAGGCCGTCAAGGCGTCCCTCATGGGACCCCTGTCTGGCGTCGGCGACGCCTTCTTCTGGGGCGTCTTGCGCATCATCGCCGCCGGCATCGGCATTGGCCTGGCCGCCACCGGCAGCCCCTTGGGCGCCATTGCCTTCCTGCTGATCTACAACATTCCCTCTTGGATCGTGCGCTGGGGCTGCCAGGTCCTGGGCTTCAAGCTCGGTACCTCCTTCATCTCGAAGGTCTCTGAGTCCGGTCTGATGGGCGTGGTCACCAAGGCCGCCGGCATCCTCGGCCTGCTCATGATCGGAGCCATGACGGCGTCAAACGTGGCCTTCAACGTGGCCCTGACCATTCCGGTCGCGGGCTCTGACCCCATCATGGTCCAGACCTACCTCGACGCGATGTTCAAGGGGCTCATCCCCATGCTCATCACGCTCGGCTGCTTCAAGCTCCTGAAGAAGAACGTCAATGTCCTGTGGATCATCCTGGGCATCATGGCGCTTGGCCTGGTCTGCGGCCTGCTTGGCATCGTCGCCTAGCAAACGTTCAGACGCCTTTTTCCAATCGGTTCAAAAGCAACGGACGGCATGGCCATGCGCTCGGCGCGATGGCTGGCGAAAGCCTTGGCAAAAACGGCCGTGCCGTCCGCTGCGCGCAAAAGGAGGAGAGCATGGCAGACAACAAGAAGTTCCAGGTCGCCCTGGACCTCTTTACCATCGAGGACGCAATGAGGATCCTCGAGCAGGTTGGCGAGTACGTCGACATCATCGAGGTGGGCACCCCGCTCATGGTTGCCGAGGGCGCCCGCGCCGTCCGCACCATCAAGGACGCCTATCCCACCAAGACCGTCTTTGCCGACATCAAGGTCATGGACGGCGGCGGCGAGGTTCCCAAGTCGTGCATCCAGGCCGGCTGCGACATGTTCAGCGTCCTGTGCGCCTCCGATGACGCCACCCTTCGCGCCGCCATCGAGCTCGCCCACGCGAACGACGTCATGGTCCTTGCGGACATGTGCAACGTCAAGAACATGGAGGAGCGCGCCGCTCAGGTTGCCCCCATGGGTCCGGACTACCTCTGCTGCCACGTTGGCTTTGACCGCCAGGCCACCGGCGCCGACCCCGTCGAGGAGCTGAAGCGCCTCTCTGGCGTCTCCACCCCCAAGGCCATTGCCGGCGGCATCAAGCTCTCCACCTTCAAGGCTGCCGTCGAGAGCGAGGCACAGGACATCATCTCCGGCGGCGCCATCTTCAACGCCGAGAAGCCCGGCGAGGTCGCGCGCCAGATGCGCGAGATTCTCGACGCCTACAACGCAAGCCACTAGGAGGTCGAACATGAGCGAGTCAACGGAGATGGCGGTCAACCAGATCGCCGCGCTGGGAGCGCGTCAGCTGGCCGGCATCCTCGAGGGCGTGAGCGGGGAGAGGCTCCAGGAGCTCATCGCCCTCATCGATGAGGCGCCGCACGTGTACTGCTGCGCCGCGGGAAGGTCGCTGCTCATGATGAGGTGCATGGCCATGAGGCTCATGCACATGGGGTACGCGAGCTACGTGGTGGGGGACACCACGACGCCGGCGTTCCACGAGGGCGACCTGCTGATTTGCGCCTCTGGCTCCGGTACCACCTCCTGTGTCCTCAACGTGGCGAGAAAGGCCCGCGACCTCGGCGGCCGCGTCGCCTGCATCACCATCTCCGAGGACTCGCCCCTGGCCGAGCTCAGCGACGTCGTCGTCAGCGTCCCCACCTTCACGGACAAGGGCGACTTCGACGCCAGCGAGCGCACGGTCATGGCCGGCGGCTCCAGCTTCGAGCACGCCGTCCTTCTCCTCTCTGACGCCATGGTCGTTCCCATGGCCGCCGCAAGGGGCTTTGACATCAACAAGGGCTTCCCGCTTCACGCGAATCTTGAGTAAAGGGGCGTTTGATGAGCAAGATCATGAACGAGGCTTCCGACTTCGTCGACCAGAGCCTCGCCGGCATCGTGGCCGCCAACCCGAACGACCTCGCACTTTGCGAGACCTCCCGACGCAGCGTGGTGCGCGCCGGCCAGGCCAAGGGCGACGGCAAGGTCGCCATCGTGACCGGTGGCGGCTACGGGCACCTTCCGGTGTTTCTGGGCTACGTGGGCCAGGGCATGTGCGATGGCTGCGCCGTGGGCAACGTCTTCACCTCCCCGAGTGCCGAGGCCATCGTCGAGTGTGCCAGGCGGGCCGACCGCGGCGCAGGCGTCCTGTTCCTCTTTGGCAACTACATGGGCGACTCCATGAACTTCGACATGGCCTCCGAGCTGCTTGAGTTTGACGACATCCAGACGCGCGTGGTCAAGTGCTCCGACGACGTCGCCTCCCTCCCGCGCGAGCGCTGGCAGGAGCGCCGCGGCGTGAGCGGCATCTTCTTCGCCTACAAGCTCGTGGGCGCCTACGTGGAGCAGGGCCACTCCCTGGACGAGGTCGCCGACTTCGCCCGTCGCGTGACCGAGAACGTCTCCACCTTCGGCTTTGCGACGAGCTCCTGCCAGATTCCCGGCGAGAAGACCACGGTCTTCCAGATCGGCGAGGACGAGACCGAGCTCGGCATGGGCATCCACGGCGAGCCCGGCGTCGAGCGCGCCGGCAAGATGACCTCCGCCGAGCTTGCCGCCTACCTTGTTCCGAGGCTCGTCGCTGACCAGGGACTTGCCGCTGGCGACAAGATTGCCGTGCTCGTCAACTCACTCGGAGCCACGTGCGAGGAGGAGCTCTACGTCCTCTATGCCGACGTAAAGCAGCTGCTTGACCAGGCCGGCATTGACGTGAGCCGCGTCTTCGTGGGGCGCTACGGCACCTCGATGGAGATGGCCGGCGCATCGCTCTCCTTCCTCAAGATGGAGGACGACTTCTCCGAGTATCTGAACGCGCCCGCCTCCACGCCCTTCATGCGGTTCTAGGAAGCTGCGGGCTCTGGGGAACACCTGGTGATAAGGAGATAACAGCATGTCCTATGGCATCAATGACGCAAAGGCCCTCATCGCCCGCGTCAGCGACATCATCGAGGCTCACAAGGACGAGCTCAACGAGCTGGACGGCCGTTCCGGCGACGGCGATCTGGGAATGAGCGTCGCGCTTGGCCTGGCGGCGACCAAGGCCTCCGCAGAGGCCTTCGAGGGCGACGACATGGGCAAGATGCTTGCCATGGCCGCCATGGCTTGCAACCGCGAGGCTCCCTCCACGATGGGAACCCTCGTCTCCAGCGGCATCATGGCCGTGGGCAAGGCGTTCAAGGGCAAGACCGAGGTCGAGGAGGCCGACGTCGTCGCCATCCCCAGGACCTTCGCTGACGCCATCGCCGCCCGCGGCGGCGCCAAGCTGGGCGACAAGACCATCCTGGACGCCCTCTATCCCATGGCGGACGTCCTCGAGGAGCGCGTCGCCGCAGGTGACGAGCTTGGCGTTGCGATGGGTGCCGCCGCTGCCAAGGCCCGCGAGGCCGCCGAGGCCACCTCTGGCATCCAGGCCTCGGTCGGCCGCGCCAAGTGGCTTGGCGAGCGCGCCGCGGCAAATCCTGACGGCGGGGCCATCCTGTGCGCCGTCGTGGCCGAGGGGCTGGCCTAGTGGCCGCTTCGGCCAAGCCGAGCCAGCTCTACGCCAAGGAGCTGGGGCCTGATTGCATCGCCTGCCTGTGCAGGCAGTATCTGAGCGCAGCGCCTGGGGACGCCCCCTGGGAGCTGCGCTCCGCGTATATGCGCCAGGCGCTCTCGGCCATATCCGAGGGCTCTCGCGAGCTGACTGCGCCGGAAATCGGCCACAAGCTAGACGGCCTCCTGAGGGAGCAATTTGGGGTCGAGGAGGACCGAACAGAGGAGAAGCTCCGGCTGAACGAGCTCGTCATGGGCTGGGAGGACGACCTTTGGCGCAAGGTGGTGGCCGCGAAAGACCCCGTAGCCCTGGCTGCCCGTCTTGCCGCCTGCGGCAATTACGTCGACTTCAGCGTCCAAGAGAGCGTCGAGGAGGACGTGCTGGCCCGCTTTCTCGAGAGGGCTGGCGCCGACGAGGGGCAAGGCGGCCCCTTCTCGGCGCTCTCGGAGGCTCTTCTCGAGGCCAGAAGCGCGGTGCTTCTTGCCGACAACTGCGGTGAGGTCGTGCTGGACAAGATGCTGCTGAGGGCGGTCAAGAGGTCGAACCCAGTGTGTGAGGCCACGGTCATCGTGCGAGACGGGCGGGTCTCCGGCGACGTCACCCTTGCGGACGCCGCGCAGGTGGGGCTGGGCGAGGTGGCTCGCGTGGTCTCAAACGGCAATGACGTGGCGGGGACGTGCGAGAGGCTTCTCTCGGGCGAGGCTCGCCAGGTGCTGGTTGCGGCGGACGTCGTGGTCTCGAAGGGACTCGCCAACTTCGAGACGCTTCGTGGCCGGCGGGTGGGCAACGCGAGGACCTTCTTCCTTTTCATGGTCAAGTGCGAGCTCTACGCGCGCGAGTTCGGTGCGAGCCTGGGTGACGTCATGGCCGTACGGGGAGTGTGATTCCCAGGCGCTTGGCCGGCGCGGCGGCAGGTCGGGCTCGGCCTGGTGCACCTCGTGCCGGGCACGCGACCGAGGCCATTCTTGCCCCCATCATGGAACCAACCGTTACAAGGAGGGGTTTCATGGGAAGAAGCATCACCAGGCGAGAAGCGCTCGCGCTTGCGGGGCGCGGTGCCATTGCGGGAGCGGCCGGCTGCAGCGCTGACGAGCCCGCCACAGACGAGAAGGGCGGGGCCACCGAGGTGGCCTCCATCGAGGAGATTGGCGACACCTCCGGGTGGGACGCCTCCTTCTACCAGCCTGCGTACGCGAGCGTGGAGGAGGCGCGCGTCGCTGCCGAGGCCGTTGCCGAGGAGGTCGAGGCGGGCAGCATCGTGCTGCTGCGCAACGAGGGCGGCACGCTGCCGCTGGCCTCGGGGACGCGCGTCTCGCTGCTTGGTCGCGGTGCCGCCGACCCGGTCTACGACGGCACGGGCGCGGCCTTCATCGACCTCGCCCACGCCGTTGACTTGCGCACTTCCTGCGTGTCGGCCGGCCTTGAGGTCAACGACGCCGCGTTTGACTTCCTGGTGGCGCAGGCGCCGGGCCACCCGCGCGCCACGGTGGGTACGCTGGACGCGCCCGAGACCGTCTCGTACTACCTGGGCGAGGTTCCCTGGTCGGAGTATCCCGAGGACGTGCGCCAGGGCATCGAGGGCACCGTCGGCGTCGTGGTCATAAGCCGCCCCTCCGGTGAGGGCGCCGACCTCAGCCAGGACCTTCTCGCCAGCCTTGAGTCGGGGGTGTCCCAGACCTTCGTGCCCAACGACGAGACGGCCAACTACGTGGAGGGGCAGCACCAGCTCGAGCTCTGCGCGGAGGAGCTGGAGCTCCTGAGGGAGGTCAAGGCCCGCTGCCAGAAGCTCGTGGTGCTGCTTAATGTGGCCACCACCATGGAGGTGGGCCCCCTCGTGGAGCCGGGCGGCCCGTGCGAGGCGGACGCCATCCTGGAGATTGGCTTTCCGGGCGAGAGCGGCCTGCGCGCCGTGGCACGCGCCCTTGCTGGCGAGGTCAACCCTTCGGGCCACACGTGCGACCTGTGGGCGGCCGACCTCTCGGCTACGCCGAGCTTCAACAACTTTGGCGACCACACGTACACCGACGTGACGGACTACTACACCTCCATTGGCTCCGGTGCCCACTTCGTGGAGTACGCCGAGGGCATCTACGTGGGATACCGCTACTACGAGACCGCCGCCGTCGAGGCCGCCGCGGGCAACTACCCGGGCTTTGACTACGACGCGGCCGTGACCTTCCCGTTTGGCTTTGGCCTCTCGTATACGAGCTTCAAGCGCGAGCTTCTCGACGTGAGGCGCGAGGACGGCGACGTGGTAGCCAGCGTCCGCGTGAGCAACGAGGGCCAGGTGGCGGGCCGTGACGTGGCGCAGCTCTACTCCACGCCGCCCACAAGCCTGTCCGTGGAGAAGAGCGCGGTCAGCCTGGTGGCCTTCTCCAAGACCGACGAGCTCGCGCCCGGGCAGTCCGCCGAGCTGGAGCTCCGCGTGCACGAGCGTGACCTTGCCAGTTGGGACGTTGCCGCCGGCTGCTGGGTGCTTGATGCCGGTAAGTACGTGCTGAGCCTGAGGAGCGACTCCCACACCGTCATCGACCAGCGCGAGGTCGAGCTGGAGGGTCGGCGCTACCAGACGGATTCCGCCACGGGCAACGAGATCCGCAACCGCTTTGACGACGTCACCTCCTACATGGACGCCTACGTCACGCAGCTGAGTCGCGCCGACTTTGCGGGCACCTTCCCGGCGCGGGACAAGACGGCTGCCTCGGTGGGCCTTGCGCTCAAGGAGTACGACGTCGCGGAGCACATCGACCCCTCCGACGAGATGCCCCTCACGCGCGAGAAGAACGGCATCAGCCTCTCTGACCTGCGCGGACGTCCCATGGACGACCCGCTGTGGGAGAAGCTGCTGGACCAGCTCGGCACCAACGTGATGACTATCATCCTTAACAACCACGACCACGGTACCGACTCCGTTGACTCGGTGGGCAAGCCCAGGACCTTTGAGGGCGATGGCCCGGCGGGCATTGGCATCTTCGTCGACGATGGCGGGCACTGCGGGTTCCCGAGCGAGTATGCCGTGGCGCAGAGCTGGGATCGCGACCTCGTGCGCAGGATGGGCGAGGCCATGGCCGACGAGATGCTGGTCACGGGCATGAACGGCTGGCACGCGCCGGCCATGAACACGCACCGCAGCCCCTTTGGCGGACGCGACTTCGAGTACTACTCGGAGGACCCGCTGCTTGCCGGCGCGCTGGGCACGGCCATGGTGGAGGCGGTCTTCTCGCGCGGGATCTACGCGCAGATGAAGCACTTCTGCCTGAACGACCAGGACACCAACCGCAGCGCGCACCTTCTGACCTGGGCAAGCGAGCAGGCCATCAGGGAGATCTACGCCAGGCCCTTTGAGATCGTGGTCAAGAACGCCCGGGGCAGCATCGACTACCTGGACGACCAGACGGGCGAGCGCAAGACCCGCGGCATGAGCGCCGCCATCGCGGTGATGAGCTCTTACAACTACGTTGGCTCCACGTGGGCTGGCGGCAGCAAGGCGCTCTGCACGGAGCTGCTGCGCGACGAGTGGGGCTTTGAGGGGCACGTGGTGTCCGACTGGTCGCTCTACGACTACACCAACAAGAACCAGGCGTTCTACGCGGGGACGGACGTCAACCTCACGACCACGCTGACGACGGGCCAGATGCAGGACGCGGAGAGCGCCACGGCGGTCAAGGCCATGAGGCGCTGCATGCACCACTACCTGTACTCCATTGCCAACTCCAATGCCATGAACGGCAAGCCGCCCACCGTCCGTGTGACGTACAAGTAGCAACGCCGCCCGGCGAGAAGCACGCACTTCTCGCCGGGCGTTTTTTGACGTCACGTTAAATTCATGCTTGCGTCACATTCTCTTCACAAATATGATGGTACGGGTCATTGGTGCTGGTGGGGGAGCCAGCAGTCGCAAGCAGGGAGAGAAGGTACAAAGCATGCTGTTTGACGTTTGGGGTTCCAACACCCTCACGCACTGGCTCGGCTGGGCCATGGTCTTTGTGGGGCTCATCGTCCTCAACGAGGTCGGCCGCAGGACCAAGGTCGGCGCGGCCATCATCTTTGGCGTGGCCCCGCTTGCTATGACCATCTACTGCGCTGCCATTGCCTTTGGCGTGGCCAACGGCCAGGAGTGGGCGCTCACCAACCCCACCCACATCTACCAGAACAGCTGGTTCCACTACGCCAAGGTGTACGCGGCGCTGGCCGGCTGCTGGGGCTTCATCGCCATCAAGTACCAGTGGGGCAAGATCGGCAAGGCCCGCTGGTTCCGCGCATGGCCGTTTGTGATTGTGGCCATCAACATCATGATTGCCGTCGTCTCCGACTTTGAGAGCGCCTACCACTTCTTTGCCCTGGGCGAGACTACGTGGGTGACCTCCGAGGGCGCCACTCAGCTCGCTGGCTGGAACAACGTGTTCAACGGCATCGCCGGCATCATCAACATCTTCT
>ERZ824488.2010-NODE-2010-length-19739-cov-6.065840_pt1 | contig 19739 bp, 13 predicted proteins | sample MGYA00519936_ERZ824488 | MGnify/ENA primary metagenome ERZ824488 (study PRJEB31778, sample SAMEA3449153) | human gut metagenome | biome: human gut; feature: human-associated habitat; material: faeces | place: United Kingdom | collected 2010/2012 ... | reverse complement strand
TAATTTTAAAACTTTTAAAGTAGTAGCGAAAAGGCGTGATAAGTCATTTCCTATTTCTAGTATGGATTTTAATAGAGTTGTGGCAACGGAAATTTTTAAAAATTTTGAAGAAATTAAAGTTGATGTACATAATCCTGATATTTTTATTAATATTGAAATAAATAAAGATGATACGTATTTTTATTTCGATGAAATAAAAGGTTTAGGAGGTTATCCAGTTGGAGCACTTGGAAAAGGACTTTTAATGCTTTCGGGAGGAATTGATTCTCCAGTTGCAGGGTATTTAGCTTTAAAAAGAGGAATAAAGATAGATGCTATTTATTTTGAAGCTCTTCCTCATACTAGTTTAGCTGCTAGAGAAAAGGTTATTTCTTTAGCAAAAGAACTTTTAAAATATTCTAGTAGTTTTAATTTGTATGTTGTGCCAATTACTAAGCTTCAGGAAGAAATATATGAAAAGTTAGATACAACTTATATGATAACAATTCTTAGAAGGATGATGTATAGAATTAGTGAAAAAATAGCTAGAGAAAAAGATTTGCTTGTGCTTTTAAATGGTGAATCTATTGGACAAGTTGCTAGTCAAACGCTTAATAGTATGAATGTTATTAACGAAGTTGTTAAAATTCCAGTGGTTAGACCTGTGGCATGTTTTGATAAATTAGAAATTATTAATTTAGCTAAAAAAATTAATACTTATGATATTAGTATTTTACCTTATGAAGATTGTTGTACAATTTTTGTTCCTAAACATCCAGTTATTAATCCGAAATCTTATAAATGTGAACTTTTAGAAGAAAAGATAGATTATGATAAGTTAATACTTGATGCTATTAATAATACTATGGTGATAAAAATAGATGAAAAAGAAGAATTTGGGGATGTTTTATGAAAAAGACTATAGTATTGGAGACAGAAAGATTAGTTTTAAGAAAAATAAAAAAAGATGATTATAAAGCGATTTTTGAAACTATAGCAAGTGATAGTGAAGTTGCTAAGTATTTAACGTGGAATGCTCATAAAAACTATGAAGATACTAAGAAACTTGTTAATAAATGGCTTTGTGATTATGAAAAGGATTATACATTTAGATGGATAGTAACTTTAAAAGATGATAATACTCCGATTGGTATGATTGATTTAATAAATGTTAGTATCGGAGAAAGTAAAGCAGAAATTGGTTATTGTTATGGTAGGAAATGGTGGGGAAATGGTTATGCTACAGAGGCATTAACTAAAGTTTTAGAATATGTAAGTAGTGAAATAGAGTATTTATATGCTATGTATGTAAAAGAAAATCCTGTTAGTGGAAAAGTTATGCAAAAAGCAGGAATGAGTTATGCTGGATGTTTAAAACTTTATGCTAAAGTTCAAGGTTTTAGAGAAGATGTACATGTTTATTATTATATAAATAAAAAATAAATTAAAAAATTATACAGGTATAAATTACCATCTAAAATGATGTATGAAATGACAAAATTTTCACATTCTATAAATGTATAGGAGGTGAAAATAATGAATCAAGGAAATGGAAGTAAGAGTAAACTAGTTGTTCCTGGAGCTAAACAAGCTATTGATAGCATGAAATATGAAATAGCTAGAGAATTTGGTGTTAATTTAGGACCAGATGCTACTTCAAGAGCTAATGGATCAGTTGGTGGAGAAATTACAAAACGTTTAGTTGAAAGAGGAATGAGCCAATTAAGTGGTTATTCTAACAACAAATAGTTTTAAATAAATTATTAGTTAATAAAAAGGCGTTAAATTCTAAGTAAAGTGCACAATTAAGTGCATTACGACTTAAAATGTGTATTTTCATAAGAAAATGCACATTTTCTAGTCGTTTAGAGAAGAAAAAGTAAACAAAAATTGAAAAATGTGATATATTATATATCGACAAAGGATTTTGTTCCACGTCAAAAAGTGTAGAAATTGTACTTTTTTTAAACTAAGTGCACAACGTCTACATTATAGTCAATGATTAATTTATGGCAATTTGTTTGTCGAAGAAATAATTATAGTTGGTTCCTATAATTATTTTTTTTAATATTTTAATAAATTCTCCGATAAATTAACGTTATCGGGTTCAATGTAATAACAATTTAATATTTTTAATATATATTCATCACACAAGAATAACATTGCTTCATAAGGTGATTTCCCATTTAACGAATCTCTACATAATGAATTAATATTATTCATAATTAAATCACAATCTTCTTGTGTAATATTTTTGAAGGAAGAACCTTTAGGTAAAACATATCTAATAAATTCATGATTTTTTTCAAGCATACCTTTTTGTCTAGAAGCATGGGGATCACAAAAGAATAGATGAGTAACATATTCTCCAGTTGAATGAATACATTCGATATTATTAACATCAAAGAATTCATGACCATTATCTGTAAGAATAACTTGAAATAAATATTTATAAATATCTAAAGGAATAAGCGTTTGTAATATCTCAAATATTCTTGTAACTTCATCAGTAGTTTGAGATTCTAACTTAAAAATTAACATAAATTTAGATTTTCTCCAAAACAATGTAAGAAAACAATCTCCTTCTTTTTGTAGTCCTTCAACTGTGTCCATTTCAACTATATTTAAATCAGGATTATTAGTAGTAAATTCAATAAAATCAGTATATTTTCTATTTACTAATATTTCACGTTCTTTTCTTGACCTTCTTTTATTTGAATTTTTTCTTTTTTTATATTTAACAATTCTAGGAAAATCCAAAGGGCCAAATTCAAAAACACCATTATTAATATATCGATAAAAAGTACTTTTACTAAAATCCAAAATATCAGGATGATTAATATATAAATGATTAGTAGTTTGACCTTTTTTAATAAGAGGAGTAATTATCTCATTAATATTATAAATTTCTTCTGCATTAAGATTAATACCTTGTCTACAAGATTTGATTAATTCTTCATAATCTTTTTGAGCTTCTCTAGCATAATAAGTCCATCTGATTTTTCTACAACCACTTCTAGATTTACAACCATTACAAACATAAGGAGAATGCTTTAGTCTCTCACAAGATAAATCTAAATCAGGATGATTTAATTTATAGTTATTCCAACTTGATGGTTCAGAATATTTTTTATTTCTGTCTATTTCTCTCAAAATTGTAGAATGATTTCTATTTAATTCTTTAGCGATTTGATTGATGGATTTATTTTCATTTAATCCGTCTTCTATATTTTTTCTATCTTCATAAGATAGATGACAATAGTTTGTCATGTTCAATACCTCCTTTAATGCCAAACAAATTGCTTAAGAAAATATTATATATGTTTTTAAAACTAACTGCACATTAATTGTGCACTTTCAAAAAAAATCAACAGTTAATAAAAAGGTACTTTGGTTTTTAAGTACCTTTTTGTTTTTTGAAATATAATATGGTATACTTAATTTTAAGGAGGTTTTTATGAAAATAGTAGTTTTAGCTGGAGGACTTAGTCCAGAAAGAGATGTATCACTTACATCAGGAGCACTTGTTGCTAATGCTTTATTAGAAAAAGGTCATGACGTGATGCTACTTGATTTATATTTGGGTAAAAAAAGCAAGGAATTTGAACCTTTTTATCAAAATAATAAAAAAGGTTTTATGTATAAACATAGTGTTGCTTCTAATTGTCCAGATTTAGAAAAATTGAAAGAAGAATCTGGTAATGGTGATAAACTAATTGGAGATGGAGTTTTAGATATATGTATGAAAGCAGATGTTGTTTTTATGGCTCTTCATGGTTCGATTGGTGAAAATGGTAAATTACAAGCTATTTTTGATACTTATGGTGTTAATTATACTGGAACAGGATATGATGGAAGTTTAATAGCAATGGATAAAGATTTATCGAAGAAAGTAATGAAATGCAATGATATTTTAACAGCAGATTGGGAATTTATATCTTTAAAAGATGATAAAATAGATATTGATAGTATCAAGCTTCCTTGTGTTGTTAAACCTTGTAGTTGTGGTTCTAGTGTGGGAGTATCAATAGTAGAGAAAAAAGAAGATTTGGAAAAAGCTTTAGAGCTTGCTAAACAGTGGGAAGATTATGTGGTAATTGAAGATAAGATTGAAGGTAGAGAATTTTCAATTGGAGTTTTAGATGGGAAAGCTCTTCCAATTATTGAAATAAAGCCTAAAAAAGGATTTTATGATTATGAAAACAAATATCAAAAAGGTTATACGGAAGAGATATGTCCAGCAGAAGTTGATGACAAGACGCGAGATATGATGCAAATAGCTGCGTTAAAAGTTCATAAGGCTTTGAGATTAGGATATTATTCTAGAATAGATTTTATTTTAGATAAGGATAATAGAGCATATTGCTTGGAAGCAAATACTCTTCCTGGAATGACTCCGACTAGTTTAATGCCTCAGGAAGCAGAAGCTTTTGGTATACCATATGAAGATCTTTGTGAAAATATTGCTAGAAGTGGACAAAGAAAAAGAAAATATTAGTTAGCGGTTGCTAGCTTTTTTTGTGATTTTTTCTATTTTGTTAAAGTAAAAAATGTTATAATAACTATAAGGAGTAGATTATGGAGTTTATAGACAGTTTAAATGATAAAACAATTATTATTACTAATTATAGTTATAAATTAGATTTACTTAAGAAAATAAATAGTAGTGGAAAACTTTTTAATTTAAAATTTATGACAATGGAAGAAGTTATAAATAAGTTTTATTTTACTTATGATGAAAATGCTATTTATTATTTAATGGATAAATATAGAGTAACTAGAGATATTGCGGGTATTTATTTAAAAAATATTTACTTTGTAGATGATAAAAAATATAATAATGAAAAATTAGATTTACTGGTTAGAATAAAAAAAGATCTTAGAGATAATAAGTTATTAATAAGAGATGATTTGTTTTTAGATTTTATAAAAGATAAAGAGTTAGTTTTTTATAATTTTAATGATTTTTCGTTATTTGAAAAAGATCTTATTAAAAGATTAGAGAAAATAACAAAGGTTAGAGTAGTTAATAAAAATTATAAAAAGTATAGTCATAAAATTTATCATTTTGATACTATTTTTGATGAGATTGAGTTTGTTAGTAAGGAAATAAATAAATTAGTAGAAAATGGTATTTCTTTAGATAAAATAAAAATAACTAATCTTAATGATGATTATTTAGATATAGTTAGTTATGTTTTTGATTGGTATAATTTAAAGATTAGTAAGGAAAATAATAGATTGATATCCACAAAAGTTGCTTCTTTATTTTTATCTTTAGAAGGAGATATTAAGGATAGAGTTAATAAACTGCAAGAGTTATATAAAAATTCTAAGGTGTTAGAGCAAATAATAAAAATAGTTAATAAATATATAGATTTCGATAATTTAGATGTTGTTTTAGAGATGATTAGTTATGATTTTAAACATACTATGTTAAATGGCGTTAAATATTCTAATACAATAGAGGTAATTGATTATAAAAATTATCCTGTTAGTGATGATATGTATGTTTTTATGATGTCATTTAACCAAAATAGTATTCCTGATGTTTATAAGGATGAGGATTTTATTTCTGATGATTTAAAAAAAGGTTTGTTATTAGAAAGCACGCAAATAAAAAATAAAAGAGCTAGAGATGAGGCAATTAATAATATTTTTAATATAAAGAATTTAGTAATTACTTATAAAGATAGAACTCCTTTTGCGGGATTTTATGCTTCTAATTTAATTTTAGATTTAGGATATGAAGTTGTAGATGAGAGTCTTGATTTAAAAGTTAGTTATAGTGCTTTAGCGGATAGATTTAGACTTAATAGTTATTTGGATAATTATTTAAAGACAGGAGTAATAGATAGTAATTTAAAATTATTATATAGTAATTATGATGATATTAGTTATAATACTTATTCTAATAAATTTACAGGTATTAATCTTTTAGATTTTAAAGATTATATTGCTAATAAGTTTAATTTATCTTATTCTAGTATGGATAATTATTATAAGTGTAGTTTTAAATATTATTTAGCTAATGTTTTAAAGTTAAATATTTATGAAGATAGATTTGAGGCTTATATAGGAAGTTTATTTCATTATGTTTTAGAAAGAGCTTTAAAAGAGAATTTAGAAATAGATTATTTAATAGAAGAGTTTGTTAAGATAAATGATAGAGAACTTACTAATAAAGAAAAGTTTTATGTTGATAAACTTAGAGAGAATATTATTGATGTTTATAATATTATTTTAGAGCAACTTGATAATACTAATTTAACACAAATGTTATTTGAAGAGAAACTAGAGATTATAACTAAGGGAGATATTACAGTAACTTTTAAAGGTTTTATTGATAAACTTCAGTATGAAGAAAAAGATGGAAAAGTGATTGCTGCTATTATTGATTATAAGACGGGATTTACTGATATTGATTTAGGATATTTACCTTTTGGACTTTCTATGCAACTTCCAGTTTATTTGTATTTAGCTAGTAATTCTAAAAAATTAGAAAATGTCTCTTTTGCAGGTTTTTATTTACAAAGAGTGTTAGGAAGTTTAGTAACTTTAGATAGTAAAAAAAGTTATGAGGAGCAAAAAAGGGAAGGACTTTTACTTTATGGATATTCTAATAGTGATGAGAATATTTTATATGAATTTGATAAGACGTATAAAAATAGTAAATTTATAAAATCAATGAGATTTGATAAAAATGGAAATATCTCTAGATATGCTAAAGTACTTAGTGATAATGATATTAATATGATACTTGCTTTGACAGATGAAAAAATAAAAGAGGCTATTAAGGGAATATCTATTTGTGATTTTAAAATAAATCCTAAGAAGACTGAGAAAGAGATGTTAGGGTGTAAATTTTGTGATTTTAGAGATATTTGTTTTAAAGAAGCTAATGATGAGGTTCTTATTACTAATGATAAAGATTTGTCATATTTAGGAGGTGATAATAATGCCTAAGTGGACTAATGAACAACAAATGGCAATTTCTAAAGAGGGTAAAAATATTATTGTCTCAGCAGGAGCAGGTTCTGGAAAAACGGCAGTACTTACTGCTAGGGTAATTAGAAAGTTAAAAGATGGAATAGATATTGATAAGCTTTTAGTTTTAACTTTTACAAATGAAGCTAGTAATGAGATGAAAAATAGAATAAGGAAAGCTATTTTTGAAGAGCCTTCTTTAAAGAAGCAACTTGATTATATTGATAGTAGTTATATAACAACTTTTGATAGTTATGCTTTTTCGGTAGTTAGGAAATATCATTATGTTTTAGGAATTCCTAAAGATATTAGTATAATAGATTCTTCAGTTATTAATATTAAAAAAGAAGAGTTTTTAGAGGAAATATTTAATGATTTATATGAGAGTAAAGATGAAGCCTTTTTAAAAATGATTAGTGATTTTACTGTTAAAGATGATAAAGAGATAAAAACACAAATTTTTAGAATTAATAATAGTTTAGATTTAAAATATGATAAAGATAGTTACTTAGATAAATATTTAGATAGTTACTATAATAAAGATTATGTGGATAAACTTATTTCTGATTATTTGGAAGTTATTAACCATAAAAAGGAAGAGATTATAGATATTTATAAAGAGATTTTATTAGTAGAAGAAGATAAGAAAATAGAAGAATATAAAGAGTGTTTTAAGAAACTTTTGGAAGCTTCTAATTATTTAGAAATAAAACAAAGTTTAGATATTAGTATGCCTAGAATTGTTAAGTATTCTAAAGAATTAAAGCAAAGTATAAAAGAAAAGTTAGAGGAGTTAAAAAAGTTTACTTTCTTTAATAGTGTGGAAGAAGTTAAAGAAACTTATTTAAGTACTTATTCTTATGTTAAAGTTATATTAGATATAATTAAAAAACTTGATGATAAGGTTAATTCTTATAAACAGAAAAATAATGTTTATGAATTTACGGATATTGCTAAAATGGCTATAGAAATAGTTAAAAATAATAAAGAAATTCGTGAGGAAATAAAGAATTTTTATAATGAGATAATGATTGATGAATATCAAGATACTAATGATTTACAAGAGATGTTTATTAAAGAAATAGAAAATGATAATGTCTATATGGTGGGAGATATTAAACAATCTATTTATAGATTTAGAAATGCTAATCCATTTATATTTAAAGAAAAGTATGATCTTTATAGTGATGGTGACTATGGAATAAAAATAGATTTGCTTAAGAATTTTAGATCTAGAGAAGAAGTGCTTTCTGATATAAATAAAATCTTTATTAAAGTTATGTCTGATTTTCTTGGAGGAGCAGATTATGAAAAATCTCATCAGATGGTATTTGGAAATACTAATTACAATTTAGAAAAAACAGATTTTAGTAATTTTTTAGAAATATATAATTATGATGATAAACTTTATAAAGAATTTACTAAAAATGAAAAAGAAGCTTTTATTATTGCGCAAGATATTAAAAATAAAATAAATAATAATTATATGGTAATTGATAAAGAATCAGGAACTTTAAGAAAAGTTCGTTATGATGATTTTTGTATTATTATGGATAGGGGAACAGATTTTGATTTATATAGGAAAATTTTTGAGTATGAGAATATTCCTTTATCAATATATAAAGATGAAGTTTTAAATACTGAGTACGATATTTTGATAATAAAGAATCTTATTAATTTTGTAATTAAGATAAAAAATAAGGAATATGGAGTAGAATTTAGGTATTTATTTACTTCTATTGCGAGAAGTTATTTGTTTAGACTGAGTGATGAAGAGATTTTTAAATGTTTTAAAGATAATAGTTTTTATGATTTGGAATTATTTAAACTTGGTAAAGAAGTTTCTGATACTTTAGATGAAGTTTCTTGTCAAAAGTTTTTAGATGAGCTTTTAGAGAAATTTAATTTTTGGGAAAAGGTTTTATCTTATAGAAACACTGAAGAGACTATGATTAGAATTTTATATTTAAAAAACATTACTAAATCATTAGAAAATTTAGGATATACTCCTTATGATTTAGGAGAATATTTAAGTAAAATGATTGATGATAATAATGATATAAAATATAAAGCTAATACTAATAGTGCTAATTCTGTTAAGATTATGAATATTCATAAATCAAAAGGTTTAGAGTTTCCAGTTTGTTATTATGCTGGTCTTTATAAAAAGTTTAATATTAGAGATATAACAGAGAAATTTTTATATGACAAGAAATATGGAATTATTACGCCTTATTACAAAGAAGGAGTAGGGACTGTATTTTCTAAATTATTAGTAAAAGAAGATTATATTAAAGAAGAGATTTCAGAGAAAATAAGACTTTTTTATGTAGCACTTACTAGAGCAAAAGAAAAGATGATATTTGTGTGTCCTCTTGATAAAGATGTTTATTATGATGAAAGAATAATCCAAGATGATAAAAAATTAAAATATAGATCATTTTTGGATATTGTAAATAGTGTACAAGATTTATTTGATAGGGAAATAAAAGATATTTCTTTTGAGGAGGTAAAACTTAGTAAGGATTATAATATATTTAAAGATAAAGATTTTGAATTTTTAAATAGTAGTGATGAATTAATTGATAAAAGAGAAGTTTCTATAAATAGTGAGATGTTAAGTGATAATCATTTTTCAAAAGTAAATAATAAGTTAAAAACTAAAGAAGAGTTAGAAAATATGGAATTTGGTACTTATATGCATTATTTGTTTGAAGTTAGTGATTTTTCTAAAACTGATAATAAATATGTGAAAAGATTTCTTAAGCATGATTTATTTAAAAATATAAATGAGGCTAGAGTATTTAAAGAGTATGAGTTTATATATGAAGATGATGGTGATACTTATCATGGTGTTATTGATTTAATGTTAGAATATGAAGATTATGTTGATATTGTCGATTATAAACTATTAAATATTGATGATGATAATTATCGAAAACAACTTAATGGTTATAAGGATTATATATTTAAAAAGACTAATAAACCTGTTAATATTTATCTTTATTCGATAGAGAAAGATATTATTAAAAAGTTATAGTCTTTTTTTCTACAAAAATATATGCTGTAAACTTTGACATTTAAAAGATAGGTATATGTCGAAAGGATAAGTTTCTATTTTATTTATGGTTTTTTGGAACATTTTTTTAAAATAAAAAAACATTTATTGTTAAAACTAATAATGTAAGTTATAATTATATTGTAATATATAATAGGGAGTGATTATATGAGTGCTTTGAGTAATGCAGAGTTAAAAAACCTTAATTATTATTTTATGGCTTTAAATTATTTATCGATTTGTCAACTTTATTTATGGGATAATGTTTTACTGAAAAGAGAACTTACTTTTGATGATATTAAACCTAAAGTTATAGGACATTGGGGTACAGCTCCAGGGCAAAATTTTATTTGTACTCATTTAAATAGAATAATAAAAAAATATAATCTTAATATGATGTATGTATCTGGTCCTGGTCATGGAGGACAAGCTATGATTGCTAATAGTTATTTGGAAGAGGTTTATACTTCTTTATATCCAGATATTACTCAAGATGAAGAAGGACTTAGAAAACTTTGTAGACAGTTTAGTTTTCCGGGAGGAGTTTCTTCTCATGTTGCTCCAGATGTTCCTGGCTCTATTAATGAGGGAGGGGAACTTGGATATAGTCTTGCTCATGCTTATGGAGCAGTACTAGATAATCCTAGTTTAATTGTCTCTTGCGTGATAGGGGATGGTGAAGCTGAAACAGGTCCACTTGCGGCTTCTTGGAATATAAATAAAATAATAAATAGAGATAAGGATGGAGTGGTACTACCTATTTTACATCTTAATGGCTATAAAATATCTAATCCTACGGTAATGGGAAGAATGACTGATAAAGAACTTAAATCATTTTTTAAATCACAAGGTTATAAACCTTATATTGTATCAGGTAGTGATGTAAGATATATGCATCTTAAGATGGCTGATGTTATGGATAAAGTTATTGTAGATATTAATAGATTAAAAGAAGATGAAAAAGCTTTATTTCCCCTTATTATTTTAAGAAGTCCTAAGGGATGGGGTTGTCCTAAAGAATTTAAGGGTAAGAAAATAGAGGGTAGTTTTCGTGCTCATCAAGTTCCTATTGTAATAGAAGATGATGATGATTTGAAATTGTTAGAGAGCTGGCTTCTTTCTTATAAACCAGAATTATTATTTGATGAAAATGGTACTTTGTTTAAAGAAATTAGGGATATTTTGCCTAGTTATGAGAAGAGAATGAGTATTAATAAAAATGCTAATGGGGGTCTTTTATTAAAAGAATTAGAACTTCCTGATTTTAAAGATTATGCTATTAGTGTTACTCCTGGTAAGACTATTTCTAGCGATATGATGAATCTTGGTGAGTATATAAGAGATGTAGTTAATCTTAATAAAGATAATTTTAAGATATTTGGGCCAGATGAAGCTTTATCTAATAGACTTAATCATGTGTTTGAGAAAACCACAAGAAAATGGAATTTTAATACTTTTTCTGATGATGAGTTTTTAGGACGTGATGGCGCAGTTGTTGATTCTATTTTGTCAGAACATGTTTGTGAAGGGTTACTTGAGGGTTATTTACTTACTGGTAGACATGGTTTTATGCATTCTTATGAAGCATTTATTAGAATTATTGATTCAATGGTTAGTCAACATGCTAAATGGCTTAAAGTTGCCAAAGAGATACCTTGGAGGAAACCTATTTCTTCTCTTAACTTTATTCTTACTTCTCATATTTGGCAACAAGATCATAATGGTTTTACTCATCAAGACCCAGGTTTTTTAAATCATGTTGCGACAAAAAAAGCATCTATTTCTAGGATTTATTTACCTATAGATACTAATACTTTGTTATCGGTATTTGATCATGTAGTTAAGACTCGTGATTATATTAATGTGGTCGTAGCTTCTAAACATGAAAGATTTCAGTGGCTTTCTATGGATGAAGCTATAGAGCACTGCAAAAAGGGAATAGGGGAACTTAAGTTTATAAGTGATAAATGCGATAATCCTGATTTAGTTTTAGTTTCTAGTGGTGATACTCCTACAACAGAAATAGTGGCTGCTAAAAATATACTTAGTAAGTTTTTAGATATAAAAATTAGAGTATTAAATGTTATTGATTTGATGAGACTTCAATCTTCTTTAGAACATCCTCATGGTCTTAGTGATAAAGAATACGATTTATTATTTACTAAAGATAAACCCATTATTTTTGCTTTTCATGGATATCCTAATTTAATACACTTACTTACTTATAAAAGAAAAAATAAAAACCTTCATGTTCATGGTTATAAAGAAGAAGGTACTATTACAACTCCTTTTGATATGAGAGTTCAAAATGAACTTGATAGGTATCATTTAGTATTAAATGCTATTAAGTATTTAAAGATTGAAGATAGTGATTATAAGAAAGTTTCTGATTATTGTAATAAGCAGTTAGAAAAACATTATAATTATATAAGAGAGCATGGCAAAGATATGCCAGATGTAGAAAAATTAATTTAATAGTTTATTTGATGAGTTAATAATTTTTCTTTTAAGTTTTTTCTCTTATCTCTTGCTATTAAATATATTTTTAAATTATCAAAATAAATGATATTATCAGAATAATTATAAGAAGTTATATTGTTTAAGTTTACTATACAACTACGATGGGTTTTCATGAAACAACTTTTATCTAATTTTGTTTCTAAGCTATTAATAGTTTCTTTGACAATATAACTTTTATTTTTGGTAAAAATGGTAGAGTAGTTTTGATTGTTGCCTTTTTCAATATAAAGAACGTCTCGATAAGGAATAATATGAATTTCTCCATTTAGTAAGAATTTAAAAGTTCTGTTAGTAGTTAAAATTTGATAAGCATCTTTGATAGCAATTTTAAGATTTTCTTTTAAGTTATCGTCTAATTGAATATAATCTAATATTAATAAATGGTTATTTTTAATTTTTGGAAATGTTTCATTTAAAATTATTATTTGACTGTACCAATCTCCTTTGGTTCTTATGTCTTTGGCAATTTTTAAACATTTTTTAGTATTTATTGATCTTAAAATATATATTTTATTACTAGAGGTACTTTTGTTAATATCTTCATAATCATAAATTTTAAATTCTTCTTTCCGGCATCCTAAAAAGTTAAAAATGATCATTTTATAAAAGTTGTTTAATTCATAGTCTTTTTCATATATTATAAAATCTATCATAAAAAAAGCCTCCCAAAAAAAGGATAGTAATTTGAGTATATAACAAAAGGGAATTCAAGTAAATAAATCTTTAAAAGTTGCGTTAAAGTTGCGTTTTGTGAGTTTATTTGAAAAAATAGTAATATCATGTTATAATTAATAACGCTACTAGAGAGGAGAGATTGAAATGCCAACTCATAAAATGCATATGGCGATTGCTAATCGAATTAATGAAAAATTGAAACTGGATAGTGATATGGTTATGATAGGAAGTGTTCTTCCGGATTTAACTATTGATAAGAGGCATCGCATTAGTCATTTTAAGAATGGTGAGGAAGGTATTGAAGGTACTGCTAATCCTTATAAGTTTTTGTTAAAATATAAAAATACATTAAAAAATCCAGTTATGGTTGGCTATTTAATTCATTTACTTACAGATAGATATTTTAATAGTTATGTATTTCAAAATTATTATATTTATGATGAAAATACTCATCTTATTGGAATAAAGTTTCATGATGAGGAAGTATTAATGCCTATTGAGAAAATAAGATATGAAAAACATCGTGATTTTTATGTTTATGATAAGTATTTAGTCGAACATGGCCTGGTTAAAAAATTTAAAAGTTATAATTGTATAGACAAGATTTTTAATATAGACGAAGCTAAATTTGATAGAAATTTAATTAAAAAATATATAGAAAATGCTAACAATGATATTGAGGAAGGGAAAAAAGGAGAGTTTTTTAAACATTTAGGTGATAAGTATAAAGTTATGTCTCTTGAAGAGTTAAATAAGCAATTTGATATTTGTTGCGCGCAAATTTTAAAGTTTTTAGATGGAATAAAAAGAAATATGTAGAGGTTTCTTTTTTATTTTTTTGATTGTGCTATAATATAGTAGAGGAGTATAGTTATGAAGAAGAATAAAACTTATGATGTGATTAAAAATATTAGATTAGCTTTTTTTCTTAATGCTATTTTTTCTTTATTTGAATTATTAGGGGGTATTTTTACTAATAGTATTTCTATTTTATCAAATGGTATAAGAGATTTAGGGGATGCTATTGCAATAGCAATATCGATGGTATTAGAGAAAAAATCTAGAAAGCATCCAAATAAGAATTATACTTTTGGATATTTACGTTTTTCTGTTTTAGGAGCTTTTATTACAGCGACTATCTTGCTGATTGGACTTTTTATAATAATTTATAATGCCTTAGGACGTTTAATGGATAACCAAATAGTTAATTATAATGGAATGATTTTCTTAGCAATTATTGGTACAATAGTTAATTTTATTGCTTTAAAAAGGACTGCTCATAGTGATAACTTAAATGAAAAGGCAGTAAATTTACAAATGCTTGGAGATGTTTTAGGTTGGATTGTTATTTTAATTGGAGCAGTTATTATAAAAATATTTGGATTTTATATGATAGATCCAATATTATCAATAGTTATTTCTATATTTATATTAATAAATGTAATAAAGAATTATTATCGAATATTTAATGTGTTTTTAGAAAAGGTCCCTAATAATATTGATGTTACAGAAATAAGGAAATTTTTAAAAGAAAATAAGGTTGTTGAAATAAAAAAACTTCATATTTGGACTATGGATGGTATTAATAATTATGCTACTTTAGATATTGTATTAGATAGTGATATAAGTATTGAGGAAATGGAAAAAATAAAGGATGATATAAGAAAAAAACTTAGTAAGTTTAATATTCGTCATTGTGTAATAGAGGAAGATGTGAGGAAAGCGAAAAAATGAATAAGTTAGGAATAGAAGTAAGAGAAGAATTGTTTAGATTACAAGATAAAAAATATCAACAATTTCATAGTAATTTATCTCCTGGAGTGGATAATATTATTGGAGTTAGAGTTCCTGTTCTTAGAAAGTTTGCTAAGGAATTATTTGATAAGCATTCATTTTCTTTTCTTTTTTCTAATATAGGAAATGATTATTATGAAGAAATCATGATTAAGGGTATGTTAATTGGTTTTTTAAAAGATATTGATGAAGTTATTAAGTACTCGAAGTTATATATTCCTTTAATCAGTAACTGGGGTCTTTGCGATACTTTTTGTGCGGGTCTTAAAATTACAAAGAAGAATAAGCAAAAAATGAGAGATTTTATTTTAAGTTATTTAAATAGTTCTTTAGAATTTGAAGTTAGATTTTTGTTAGTAATGATACTTGATTATTATATAGAAGAAGAGTATTTAGAAGATAATTTTAAAATTTTCGATAGTATAAAATTGGATGATTATTATGTATCAATGGCTCTTAGCTGGGCTATATCGATTTGTTTTGTTAAGTTTTATGATGAAACTGTAGATTATTTTAAAAGATGTAAAATTAATAATTTTTCATATAATAAAGCAATTACTAAAGCTTGTGAATCTTATAGATTAGATAATAAACAAAAAGAACAGTTAAAACTTTTAAGAAAGTAAATTTGTAAGTTTTTGATTTTTGTGGTATAATTTATATGCTTCTTACTACGTAATAAATAAAAATTAAGAAAGGAGATTTTATGAGTAAAATAAAAATTTTTGCTTTAGGTGGACTTAATGAAAATGGCAAAAACATGTATGTGGTAGATGTAGATGAAAATATATTTGTTTTTGATGCGGGTCTTAAATATCCATCTGGCAATATGTTAGGAGTAGATTATATTATTCCGAAATTTGATTATTTAATAAAAAATAAAAAGAAAATAAGAGGTATTTTCTTGTCACATGCTCATGATGGTAATATTGGAGCTATGGCAGATTTGATGGAAGAGTTAAAAGATGTTCCTGTATATGCAACTAAATTTACAATGACTGTTTTAAAAATGGAACTTGAAAAGTATGATATAGAAGCAACTAATTTAAAAGAGATTAGACCTCATTCTAAGCTTGATATTGAAGGTTTTTCAATTTTTCCTATTACGGTTACACATTCAATTCCAGAAACAGTAGCTTTTGTACTTTATACTAATGATGGAGCAATAGTGTATGCTACAGATTTTGTATTTGATTCTACTATGTTGGGGGCTTATAAAACTGATATAGGTAAGCTTGCTTATGTTGGTAAGCAAGGAGTACTTTGTTTAATGGCAGAATCAAGTTATGCTTATCGAGAAGGGCATACTAGTCCAAAACATCGTATTTCAAAAGAAGTTTGGGATATTTTAAATCAGACTGATGAAAGAATTATTATTAGTATTTTTCCAGAACATGTTTATCGAATTCAAGAAATTTTTGATCAAGTTGCTAGAACAAAGAGAAAATTAGTTTTGATGGGAAAAAGACTTCAACAATTAGTAAAATATGCTAATGAATTTAATTATTTACATTTCGATAATGAAATGCTTGGAGATTTATCTAATGTTAATGATAAAGATGTAGTTATTTTAATTTCTGATGATAAAGAGAAATCTTATGCTTCTTTAGAAAAAATTATAAATGGTTATGATAAGTATATTTCTTTAAAGGAAGGGGATACAGTTTTTGTATCAGAACCTGTTTATCCAGGTAATGAAAAGAAAATTGCTAAAATAATGGATGATTTATCTAGACTTGACGTTGATGTTGTTACACTTCCTTTTAAAAATCATTTACTTCATCATCCTTCTAGTGAGGATTTAATGCAAATGATTAATTTAATGAATCCTAAGTATTATTTTCCAATTAAAGGAGAATATCGTTATCAATATATGAATGCTAATGTAGCAGAGCAAGCTGGTATTGTTCCGGAAAATATAATTTTAAAGTTAAATGGAGAAGTTGCAACCTTTATTGATGGAAAACTTCAAGATAAGACTGATATAATTGAAGCAGATGAGTTATTGATAGATGGTAATAAATCTGATGATATTGGGGATTTAGTATTAAAAGATCGTGAACTTTTATCAAAGAATGGTATTGTTATAGTAAGTGCTACAATCGATAGAAAAACAAAGAAAATTATTGCTAATCCACAGATACTTACAAGAGGTTTTATCTATGTTAAGGATAATTTAGATATTATTTCTAGAAGTGAAGAGATATCTAAAGAGGTAATAGAGGAATGTATTTCTGGGAGAAAGGTTGATTTTACAGGAATTAAAGTAAAAATTAGGGAAAGACTTGGTAGCTATTTTAATGAAGTTACTGGTTCAGTACCAATGATAATTACTGTTATTTTAGAAATTTAAAAAGTACTAAACAGAAAGTAGTTTAGTACTTTTTCTTATTATGTATCAGATGGTAGGTTTGGAATAGGCTCTTCAGGTGGATCAGGGTCAGGTGTGATTGGTGTGTTTGGTTCTTCTTCTTCCTCTTCGGTTTCTTCAGGCTGAGTAGTACTTGGGGTAGTTGGGTTACTTGGAGTAGTAGGAGTAGCAGTTTCTTCGATAACATTAGCTACAGTGATAGTTACTGCTCCTGAAATTAAATCTAATCTTTTGCCTTCAGGAAGACTTTGATCTATTACTTGTCCGTCATAATATCCTGATCCTGATGAAACATCAGAAGTAACAATACTATAAGATACACCATTACTAGATAACCAACCAGTAGTATAACTTTCGCTTTCTCCGATAAAGTTAGGAAGTAATGAATAGGTTTTTGTTGCTTCAGTTACATCAGAGCCAATTGTTTCTGATTTATAAGGGTCAGCAATATTAAAGTCCATTTTTTTGATTGGTTCAGCACTTTCTAAACCAAGGTTTTGTTTCATAATTGTTGTTATTTGTTCTAAACTTTGTTCGTTTAAGATGTAGTTATAAAGTACCATTCCCATGCCTTCATCATAAATCATTTGTCCTTCTCCAGATAGATATAATTGTTGCATGTTAATAAGATTATCACTAGTACTAGTAAGGAATAAATTTTTAGCAATATCATAGAATGATAGGATTTGTTTAGTAGTAAAATTAGTATCCATACTATTACTTATAGTGTCTAGAATTGTTAGAAGTTGATTAGCGCTTTTAACACTTTTTAATTTATTTAATATACCTTGCACTACAAGTTGTTGATTTACTCCTCTTTGTAAGTCTCCAGTAGTTAAAGTTTTTCTATGTCTAGCTAACGCTAAAGCTTGTTCACCATTTAGGGTTTGTGTACCTTTTTCTAAGCAGATTAGATTTTCTGAACTAGTTGAACGTTTAGAGTTTGATTCACAAAATTCTAGAGGGACATCAACTTTGATACCATTTAAGGCTTCGACTAGTTTTATAACACCTTGAAAATTAATTTTTACATAATAATCAATATTAATTCCAGTGAAGTTTTCAATGGTCTTTATCATACAACTTTCGCCATTCCAAGCAGCATGAGTTATTTTGTTTTCTTTTTGATTTTCGAAGCATGCTATTGGGACATAGGTATCACGGGGAATACTAAGAATAGTGGCATTTAAAGTGTCAGGGTTAAAAGTTACAAGCATTAGAGCATCTCCATTACCAGTAGCATTTTTATCTAAGGTTTCAACAGTAGAGTCAATTCCCATGACTAGAACAGTGAATGGTTTATCAATTTTATCAGAAGTATTAAAGTTTAACATTTCATCGCCAGTATATTCAGCAATTTCATCTTTAGTTAGAGTTTTTGATTTTTCATATATTGTTTTAGTTTCATTTTCAATATTTTTGTATTCATTGATACTTTGGAACATACTAGGATAATTTTTACTAATTATCATAGCATCAATTTCATCGCTATATAGATCTTTAACCAAAGATGAAAAATCAGTATATTCTACTATTTCATTATTTTTTTCTAGATTTTCTTCATCGATTATTTCTAAACCAATGATATAACCATCAATAGATGTTTCATCTACTACTATACCAATTTTATTATTTTCTAAATCAGTTATTTTTTCTAAGTTGCTATCTTGTTTAGTGGCTATTACGGTGGTATAGGTAATTGCATCTTTATTCATGTTATTTAGCGTACTGTAAGTTTTATAGATAAAGAATCCTACTAAAAGCTCTAAAAATGCTAAAACAAGACATAAAACAATAAAGAGAGTAAATTTAGATTTTTTATCTTTTCTACCAAGTTTTCTTAAAAAAAGTATTATAACAATGTTTATAATAAAAATAAGAATCATTGCTATATACCTAATAGTGTTTTCGACACCACTTATTAAATATATACTAGCCATTAATAAAATTGCTGATATTAAGGGAATAATTGAAATAATATTTATGATAATATTTTTTTTATTTTTTTTTGGTTTTTCTATATATAATGTACCGTTGTCCATTATGGGCCTCCTTTATGATATTAATATTATATAATAGATATGAATTTAATTCAAGACAAAGAAAAAGGATAAATTAAATTTATCCTCAGACTGTTGACAAAGTAAATTATGTTAATAGTCTTTTCTTTTTATAAAATTTATAATATAATTAATACGTAAGGATGCTTTATAGTCCAAAATAAAAGCTTACTATCCTTACTTTTTTTATGTTCCAAAATATGGTAAAATAAAGAAGGACTATAAAGAAAGTAAGTGATGAAAATGATAACAATAAATAAAAATATTCAAAGTGAAATCTTAATGACTACTATGG
>ERZ824488.2005-NODE-2005-length-19802-cov-3.299995_pt1 | contig 19802 bp, 20 predicted proteins | sample MGYA00519936_ERZ824488 | MGnify/ENA primary metagenome ERZ824488 (study PRJEB31778, sample SAMEA3449153) | human gut metagenome | biome: human gut; feature: human-associated habitat; material: faeces | place: United Kingdom | collected 2010/2012 ... | reverse complement strand
ATAGATTATTTTGATCATCATGATATTATAGCATGGATAAGAACTGGTGATGATGAACATACAGACTCTGGAATGGTTACAATTTTAAGTGATGGGCCTGGTGGTTCTAAAATGATAAATGTAGGAAAAAAATTAGCACATACAGTATTTTATGATTGGCTTGGAAATGTACAAGAAACAGTGTATGTTGATCAAGACGGTAATGGAATATTTTATTGTAATGGTGGAAGTGTATCTGTTTGGGTAAAAAAAGAAAACATATATAACTAAAAAACTTGAAAAATAGGCATTTATATAGTATAATATACGACGACTATAAGGTTTATAGGTAAATCCAAAAAACCTAAATATAAAATAGCAAGGAATGTTGAAATTATGGATTATAAAGATTTAGCAGAATTAATCTTTCCAGATGTGAAAGACATATCATATTATGAAGAAAAATATCCTGAAAGAAATCTACCAGAAGGAGCTGTTGTAACAAGATTTGCACCAAGTCCTACAGGATTTGTACATATAGGAGGATTATATCAAGCATTAGTAGCAAGAACAGTTGCAAAGAAAACAGGAGGAGTATTTTTCTTAAGAGTTGAAGATACAGACCAAAAAAGAGAAGTAGAAAATGGTGTAACAGGAATAGTTAATTCATTAAAAGACTTTGATATGGCACCAGATGAAGGAATGATTTCAGATACAGAGGAAATTGGAAATTATGGACCATATAAGCAATCATTAAGAAAAGAAATATATCAAGCATATGCTAAATATTTAATAGCACAAGGAAAAGCATATCCTTGTTTCTGTACACAAGAAGAATTAGATGAAATTAGACAAAAACAAGAATCAGCCAAAATAAGACCTGGATATTATGGTGTTTGGGCAAAATGCAGAAATTTAACAGTTGAGGAATCAGCTGAAAAAATAAAAAATGGAGAACCATATATAATAAGATTTAAATCACCAGGAAGAGAAGATAGAAAAATCAAACATAAAGATGTAATAAAAGGAAATGTAGATTTCCCAGAAAACGATTTAGATATAGTAATAATAAAAGCAGATGGACTTCCAACATATCACTTTGCACATGCAGTTGATGATCATTTAATGCATACAACACATGTAATAAGAAGTGATGAATGGTTATCATCAGTACCATTACATTTACAATTATTCCATGAATTAGGATTTAAAGCACCAAAATATGCACATATTTCACCAATTATGAAAAATGATAATGGAGGAAAGAGAAAATTAAGTAAAAGAAAAGATCCAGAAGCAGCTGTTGAATATTATAAAAAAGAAGGAATTCCTTCAGAAGCAGTTAAAGAATATTTATTAAATATTGCAAACTCAACATTCGAAAATTGGAGAAAAGCAAATCCAGACAAATCAATAGATGAATTTGATTTCCAATTAAATAAAATGAGTGTAAGTGGAGCATTATTTGATATGATAAAATTACTTGATATTGGAAAAACAGTAATATCAAAAATGACAGCTGAAGAAGTATATAATTATTCATTAATTTGGGCAAAAGAATATAATGAAGAATTAGCTAAAATGTTAGAAGATAAAGAATATGCTTTAAAAGTATTTGGAATTGAAAGAGGAAATAAGAAACCAAGAAAAGATATTTCAAAATGGTCTGATGTAATGTATAATATTGGATATATGTATGATGATGAATTTTATGGAAAAGTTAATGAATATCCATATCAAGTTATTTCTGATAAAGAAGATATTGCGAAAATATTAGATTTATATATTTCAAAATATTATAATGAATCAGATGATAAACAAACATGGTTTGATAAAATTAAAGAATTAGCAGTAGAGATGGGATATGCAGGTGAAGTTAAAGAATTTAAAGCAAATCCAGGAATGTATAAAGCACATGTTGGAGATGTAAGTACAGTATTAAGAGTTGCTTTAACTGCTAGAACAAATACACCAGATATGTATGAAATTATGCAAGTATTAGGAAAAAATAGAATTGCAAAGCGTTTAGAAGTTGCTAAGGAGAACTTAAAATAAGTGAAAGTAATTTTTGTTGATGTTGATGGAGTTCTAAATTCAGATGATTTTATAGATAGTGTAAAAGGAAAACAAGATATTGATATAAAAACAGTTTTATTATTAAAAAGAGCAATTGAGGAAACAGGTGCGAAAATTGTAATGGATACATCTTTTAGATATACACAATCATTTTTAAAAGTTCAAGAAATGTTGTTACAAAATGGAATTATGTTTGATAAAACACCTTTTATTGATAATGAAAGAGGAAAAGAAATAAAACAATATTTATCTGAACATAGAAACATTGAAGATTATATTTTGTTAGATGATGTTGTGTTTTCGGATTTTGATAATGAATTATTAAGTCATTTAATAAAAATGGATGATACAAATACACGAGGAATAGGGAAAGGCCTTCAAAAAAAAGATATAGAAGAGATTATCAGAAGGTTTGGAAGAAAAAAAGATTTTAAGGAAATTGAAAGATAGGAGGAACAATATGGAATATAACATAGGAGATATAGTTAGAACCAAAAAAACACATCCATGCGGAAGTAAACTTTGGGAGATAACCAGAGTTGGTGTTGATTTTAAATTAAAATGCCTAGGGTGTGGCCATATTATTGTTCTTGAAAGACCCAAAGCCTTAAAAGCAATAACAAAATTAGAGAAAAAAGCAGAATAAAAAGAAATAGAGCTGATTGGTAAAGTTGGCTCTATTTCTTTTTAGAATAAATAAGAAAAAATGAAAATTTTTCTTTGATTTGTTCTCGCCCAATTTGAGTTTTCGACTAAAAGGAGAAAATCTCAAAGGGCTAGTGATTGTAGCTATTATATAAAAAACTCTCGTCCTGTAATGGGACGAGAGAAAGATATATTCTTTTTTAGTGAATGTTATATTTAGACAGTGAATACACCAAGTTGTTCATTGTTCTGCGATACCATCCACTGATCACCACGTTCGGCATTATTGGTGCCACACCAAGTAATGGTGGCATTGTGATCACTTGCAATTTTGGCAACGATCTTAAACTGACTGTCAAAGTTAGCTTGCCATTCAGCTTTAGACTTTGCCATTTTTTCTTTTTCTTCAGGATGTTCCTCCAACCATCTTTCAGTGAACTTTTTGTATTCAGCATCAAATGAGCTATTAAAAGGAATATTAGCCTTGAAGTTGAAGTCTAAAATGGTAGGGATATTAGCTTCATAGCACCCTTTGTAAGGGTGAAGCCAGCCGAGCCAAATTGCTTCGCAAGTTTTGTACAGCTTGAGAGAATCTTTTCCAAAAATTGACTCAAGGCTGACAGATTTGCGATGGTTTTTCAGATTGTCAATAAAAACATTCATTTTTGTACCTCCTAGGCAATTGCCTATTATAAAATGTGTTTTTCCATGTTGAAAAGGAGTTCCAACATTCGAACTATTCTTTATTATAACAAAATTTACAGAAAATGTCAAACGAAAAACGGAAAAAGAGCTATAAATCAGCTCTTTTTTCTTTTATAATTCGACAAAATATTTTATAAAAAATATAAATTTGACATTTTTAAATATATTGTTCAATTATATTCCAAACATCTTCACAATAAATTTTCTTTTCAGAAGAAAATGGTAGTGTAGTAATATCACCAATAGGGTTTAATTGATTTTGAATATTTTTAGAAGCATCAAGAACTTTAGTTTTAGCAATTTTATCAGCTTTATTTGTAAGAATCATACAAGGAAGACCACTTCTAATAACATAATCATACATTAAAAAATCATTTGAAGTAGGGTCATGTCTAATATCAACTAAAAATATAATTAAACAAATTTCTTTGCGATGTTTTAAATAACTTTCAATAAATTCTCCAACTTTTATTTGCTCTTGTTTTGACATTTTGCTATAACCATAACCAGGTAAATCAACAAAATAAAATTTGTCATCCATATTATAAAAATTTAGTTGACGAGTTTTACCAGGTTCACTACTTGTACGAGCAAGTTTTCTTCTATTAATCATTGTATTAACAAAACTAGATTTTCCAACATTAGATTTTCCAACTAAAACAACTTCTGGTAGACCATTTTGTGGATATTGACTTTCTTTTACAGCAGAAACTTCAAAACGTGGATTTTTTATTATCATAATTAAATTCCTTTCTTATACATGATATGTGGATATTATAACATTGAAAACTTAAAAGTGCAAGTTAATTACTTGTAAACAAAAAATGGTTGTGATAGAATAAAAACATAAAAGAAAGGATTAATATATAATGAAAAATTATTTTGAAATGTTGGACAAAACAATAAAAGAATATTTTAAAATACTATCAGATGAAATTCCTGATTTTTTAAATGAATATATAAATACAAAAGAAATGCAAAAACAATCTGGAATAAGTGTATCATGTGGTACATATTATACTAAACTATTTGATAAAATGATATGGTATTCAAGTTTAGACCATAGTATAGCTGTAAGTTTAATTGTGTGGAATTTTACAAAAGATAAAAAACAAACACTTGCAGGATTGTTTCATGATATAGCAACACCAGTATTTAAACATAGTATAGACTTTATGAATGGAGATTATGAAAAACAGGAATCAACAGAAGAACTTACAACCAGAATAATAAATGAATCACAAGAGATAATGAAATTATTAAAAAGAGATGGAATAAAAGTAGAAGAAGTTGATAATTATCATATATATCCAATAGCAGATAATGATACACCAATGTTATCAGCAGATAGATTGGAATATACATTATCAAATGGATTAGGGGTTCGTAAAAAAGTTTGGAACTTAAATGATATAAAAGAAATTTATGATAATATAGAAGTACAAAAAAATGAGCAAGGAATTGATGAACTTGGCTTTAAGGATAAAACAATTGCTGAAAAATTTGTGAAAGGAATGAGAATATTATCAAATTCTTATATAGATAATAAAACAAAATTATCAATGCAATTTTTAGCAGATATAATGAAAAATATGTCTTATAAAAATTTAATAACCAAAAAAGATTTATATGAATTATCTGAAAAAGAAGTAATAGAAAAAATTGAAAATTGTAATTATAAGGATATCTCTAAAAAATTTAATTTCTGGAAAAATGCTTATGAAATAAAAGAAAGTGATAAAGAAGTTAAAGGTAAATATTGTGTAAATATAAATGCAAAAATAAGATATATTAATCCATTAGTAAATGGAAAAAGAATAAGTGAAATATCTGAAATTGCCAAAGAAGAAATAAAAAAGGCACTAGAATACAAAACTTATAAATATGCATATTTAGATTTTGACAATTTTTAATTTTTATAATAATATAATGGGACAGACATAAGATTAGAAGAAAGGAAGAAATACAATGGAAAAGAAAATTGAAGAATTAAATGGATTTAAAGATTTGAGAATAGTTGATAATTTTTATCAAACATCAAGCTTTTTTCCAATGCCAACAACAGAAATAGGAACATTAAGTGAATCAGGATTAACAAATTTAGGATCATATTCACTATGTTTTCCTTATTACATAGCAGGAAAGGACTATTATGCAATGATACTTTGTTGCAGAAACAGTTCAAATACAGCTAAAAATATATTAAGAACAGGAAAATGTACAATTAATTTTATAACAGATAAAAGAAAATATTTTAAAGAAGCAGTAAGATTAGGATATCCAGGAGAAACAACTGAAGAGAAAATGAAAGACTGTATTTTTAATTTAGTTGATGGAAAAAGAGCAAGAGAAAATCCAAATGAGCAATATCCAAAAATAATCCAAGAAGCATTCCAAGTATTTGAATGTACATGGGTTAGAGAATTAGATGGAGCAGAGAATGATAAAGTGCAAGATGAATATTTACCACCATATCATCAATTTAATGGAATAACAAGCCAATTTGGAGCACATTTCATATTAAAAATTGATAATATTTTAATGAAACCAAAATATTATGATGCAATAATAAATGGGGTTAATGCAAATGTATTTCCACAAGTTCCAGTAGACTATGGATATCGTGATAATAAAAACTTCTGGTATACAAGATTTAAAAGACCTGTGTCAGAACCAATTCCGGCAAGTAAGGGAATAAGTTTAGATACAGTAAAATATGCTGCATCAAGAATTGATCCAGAAATAAAATTTACAGATGAAGCATGTGCAAAATTAATAAAAGTTCCAAGAGTATTTTTAAATACTGTATTAAAGGGTTGTGTTGCATGGGCAAAAGAAAATAATGTAACACTAATTACAGAAAAGGAAATGGCTATAATTCAAGATAAAAGAAATAAAGAGAAAAAATAAACAACATATGGGATGTGATAGAAAATAAATGGTAGACAAAATATCAGCAATAAGATTTTTAATAGAAGATTGTTATAAAAATTTTCCAGAATTAATAGAAGAAATTCCGAAAGAAGAAATGTATAAAATATTAGAAAATAATATTTCATCAATAGAAGTTGAAGAAGAATCAGAAGATTATGATGGATTATATAATGTTTCAGAAAAAACAATATCTTTAGTTAATAAAAATCAAGGAATAGGCATTGAAGACATAAAAAAAGAACAAGATATAGTTGAAACATTGGCACATGAAGGAATACATGCTTTATTTAGAAAAAATGAATCTGATACCCGGGATTGATATAAAAAGAAAAAGAGTAAATATAAAAGGTTTTGTAAAATTTACAAAAGCAAGATACAAATCTTCAAAGTCGATATTAAAACATATAAGAGATTTAACAAAAGTGCAAGACGATTGGGAAGATAATAAATGTTTTGGTACAGCATTAAACGAAGGAATAACAGAATGGGCAATATCAAAAATGATATCTGGAAATGAATCATATAAGATAGAAGTTAATGTTGTAAAACAGATAGAAAATATTATAGGTGCAAAGAAAATTATAGAAATTGTTAATACAAAACCAGAAGAAATGTATAAACCACTAAATATGAGTAAAAGCGAATTCGAAAATTTTTGTAATAAGATAGATTATTTAGAATTTATTAATTCTCTAAAAGAAAAAATTCAAGATAATTTACTAAAACTTAATGATGGGAAACAAAAGCTAGAAAGATTCAATAAAAAAGAAGGAAAATATATAAATAAAGAGATAAAAAATACAGCTTTTGGCATTCAAACTCAATTAATTACAAAACTTATAATTCCATATTTTGAAAATAATTCTGATGGAAGTGGAATATTTGAAAAAGTATTAAAATGTAAAAATTTAATAAAAGATTATTTCGGATGGTTACATATAGATATAAAGGCATTTTCTGAATTTACAAAAACAAGTGAATATAAAAAGTTAAGCAATATGCTTGATAAAATAATTATTCAATGTATAAAAAAGAATCAAACCAATATAGAAAAATGGGAAAAGAAAAAGACTTTTGATTTTTATAGAATATTATTAGATAGTTTTAATGAAATTAATGATAGTATTTATAGAACATTTATACAAAAAATGTGGAAAAGAATAGAAGAAATCCAGTTAGAAGAAGATGCAAATATACTTGAAAAAGTAAAAAGAGAAATAGAGAATCAAGATAAAATAGATGTAAGATTATTTACAAAAGATTATAAAAATGAGTATACAAGCTGGGATATAAATAGGAAAGTAAGTGAATTAATATTAAGAAGAAAATTAACTGATATACAATATAGAAATTTACAGAGTGAAATTGAAATATATAATTCTTGCAAACAAGTAATAAGTAGAAAAGATATTAAAAGACTAAAAAATAAAGATGGGAGTACAAGATATTATGTTTTAATAAATGGGGAAGAGTATGCAGATCCATATTTTAAAAAATTAAAATTTGGAATAAAATTTTTAAGTTCTAGAAGATATGAAGTTAAAGAAGAATCAATAACTAATCTAAAAGAAAATAATTTTAAACACAATTTATTAGTAAATTTTAATAAAGTAAATTGTCAAGTTGCAGAGAAAAGTTCAAATAAAGTAGTAGAAAATGTTGAAAGATAAAAAATAAGTCTAATAAAATATAATTTTATTAGACTTATTTTTTTGTTTAAAGTATTTCTATATTATCAAAATTTATATTATTAATATCATCGATTTGAAAAGATGAATTCTTTATTAATTTTGAATATCCTGTTTTCATTATGTCTTTAGTTAGACCAAAAACTTGAGCATATGATAGATATCTATCCCATAATATAATTTCTTCAGGATATTTATCGGCAAAATTTCCAAAATCTTTTATAAAAGCCTTGAAAGCTTTTAATTTATTAAGTTCATTAATACCTTTTGGGGTAAGTTTTAAACTTTTAGAAATTTCTTTATTATATTGTTCATCAATAGTATTTTTGGCTTCAAATATAATTTTAAAAATTACTTCAACAAAAGAAAAAATAAATTTTAAAATAGCATAAAATAATTTTCCTAATAGTAATCCAAATGGTATTGCTAAAACAGAAAGAAATGGTGAATATTTAAAAAGTATAAAAGCAATAATTGAAATACAAAGAATGCAAAGAACTATATGTAAAACTTTATAAAACTTATTCATAGTTTCAGATATATTTATACTTTTTTTATTTTTAGGTGTATTGATAGCATATAAGCCTAAAGCCATTCCATCTTCAAGACAATAATTGTACCATGTTTTATAATTAATTCTTTTTATTGTTTTTCTCTTTAAGGCATAAAAAATGTAATTTTCATTACTTAATAAATTGGTAGGATTTTTTTCTAACATATGTATAGTGTATTTATCTCCGTGATATTCTAATGAAAGATATTTTCTAGCACATAAATCAAGAATAACGGCAACAATATCTTTTTCGTTTTCTAGTGTTGAATCAAAAAGCAATGAAGTTACACCTATTCCAAAATTGTTTGGTAATTCTCTAAAATAAATATATGGATTTTTATTAATTGAAGATATATGGTTAAATAATAATTTTAATTTTCCAAGACATTTTCCTATTAATGAAAAGAAGATGATAAATATCCACATTATATATCCAAAAAAGATAAGTGCAAGAAATGGTAATGTATCAGATACGATGTCATTTTGCAAAATATCTAAAATATTTGGGCGTTTTATTAAATAATATATCAAAAAGCAAGTTGGAAAAACTAAAAAAATTCCATAAAATATAATTCCTATAATTATTAATGTTGGACCTAATTTTGCTTTATATTCTGGTGTTGAGTATTTTGTTTTTTTCATAAGTAAATCTCCTTTATAATTCGATAGTATTAATATATCATAATATAAAATTTAATACAAGAATTGTCAAATAGAAAAATATTGTTATAAACTGCTTATAGTAAAACAAGATTGACAAGTTTTAGGTTTTATAATAATATATCAATAAAGTAAATGAATATAGGATGTGAGAAAATGAATTGTGAAATTCAAGAAAAATGTGGAGGATGTGCATATGGAAAAAAGCAATATGCACAACAATTAAAAGATAAAACAGAATATGTAGAAAAGCAATTAAAAAAGTTAAAACAAAATATAAAAGTAAATTATTGTATTGGAATGGAAAATCCATACAATTATAGAAATAAAGGAAAATATGCTTTTAAGAACGGAAAAATGGGATTCTTTGAAGAAGGAACTCATAAAATTGTATATGCAAAATGTGCAATACAAAATGAAAAAATAAATCAAGTTGCAGATTACATATTTGAACTTGTAAAAAAATATCATATTAGTATTTATAATGAAGATACAGGAAAAGGTTTTTTAAGACATGTAGTAATTAGATATGGATTTTTTACTGATGAGGTAATGGTTATATTTGTTACTACAGATGGAAAAATGTATAAAAAGCAAGAGATTATAAAAGATCTAACAACAAAGTTTAAAGAGATAAAATCTATTATTCAAAATATTAATGTAAGAGAAACTAATGCAATATTAGGAAATAAAAATTTTAAAATGTATGGAACAGATTTTATTATGGACAAACTTGGAGAGTTAAAAATAAAAATTTCACCCTTATCTTTTTATCAAGTAAATCCTATTCAAATGAAAAAGCTATATGATACAGCAATTGATTTTGCTAAACTTACTGGAAATGAAGTTGTATATGATTTATATTCTGGAATTGGTACTATTTCTTTAAGTGTTGCAAAAAATGTCAAAAAGGTTTATGGAATAGAAATCGTAAAAGATGCTGTGATTGATGCAAGAGCAAATGCAAGAATGAATAATATTACAAACACATCTTTTATGGATGGAAAAGTTGAAGAGTTGTTACCTAAATTGTGCAGTAAAGAAAAAGCAGATGTGATTTTTGTTGATCCACCTAGAAGCGGATTAGATGGTAAAACAATTAAGACAATTCTTAAAGTAAAACCAAAAAAGCTTGTTTATATTAGTTGTAATCCAGATACTTTAGTTGATAATTTGTTTTTACTTGAAAAGGATTATGATATTAAAGTTGTTCAACCAGTGGATATGTTTCCTTTTACAAGCCACGTGGAATGTGTGACAGTGCTACAACTAAAACAAAGCATGTAATACTTGATTTTGATATGATTTCAGATATTATAACTTTTGAACAAAAAGGTAGATTTGGAAAAGAAAAACATCAAAATTTGGATGTCAAAGTTAAAGTAGTTGCTTAAGTGGCAAGTGGAAACACATAAATTATTTTTTGGAAAAAATGCCTAAATGCTTGAAATACTGATAAAATTGAAATTGTATCTACTGTGAGCATAACAGGGATAAGTTGTGTTGGTTTGTAGATATGAGAGAAAGTTAGGTGTTTCAAGAGTTAGAGAAAAATTATTGAAATGAGTTGTAGAGAATCTTTATTTAAGTAAGTGTCAGTAGATATGTGCTGATGCTTATTTTTTACATTTGCAAAACAATTCTAATCTCCAATAAAAATAATATCAAGAGTAAATGAACTCACTTTGTTCGCTCTTGATATTATTTCTATTGGAGATTTTGCGGTAATTAAGCGAATGTAAGGATAAATATGTTTGGAAATATTGGCGATTTAATTGTAAAATTAAGGAATTTATGATACATTATATACAGTAAAGATTAGGAGAATAGAATATGAGAGATTATTATAAATGGTGTGTGGAATTACTGAATAATTGGAAACAAAAAAATGTAGAAAATATAGTTAACTTATTTGATGAAAATGTAGAGTATTATGAAACGCCTACAGAGCAAATAAATACTATAAAAGAAATTAGAAAAATGTGGGAAGAGATAGAAGAACAAAATACAAGTGATATTGAGTTCAATATACTATGTAAAAATGATGAATGTTGTATAGTTAATTTTGTTTTAAAAGACGCAGTATTATATGACATGATATATCAAATAAAATTAAATGAGAATAATAAATGTATATTTTTAAAACAATGGTATATGGAGGTATAATATGAATTATTGTCTTTTGTGTGAAAATTTTTTTGAAGAATATGAAAATACAAATGACATCGAAAAATCAATAAGAAATTATATTAACAATAATTATAATCTTTTAAACGATATATATTTTTTTCAAAAGAGAATAGAAAGAAGTAAAATGGAAGATATAATAAAAGATAGTGAATATAAAAATATATTGCTAAATACGATTTCTAATTTAAAAGGTATTAATTTGAAAGAACTTTTGAATGATATAATAGATGAGTTAGGGAAAATACTGGATTATAAGAATATTAATAAGAAAGTATATGTAATTATAGGACTAGATACCACTACAATATATTCTACAAAATATCAAAATGAAGATATTACTGTTATACTACTAGAATCAACTTTAGAGTTAGAAGAAAACATAAAAAAGCTACTTGCTCATGAATACACACATTGGATTAGAGAAAAAGAAATAAAACATGATATATTTGAAATGTGTATTGGAGAAAGATTTATTACTGAAGGGATAGCATGTAGTTTTTCAGAAGAAATAGTACCTAATAAACAAAAGAGCTATTATACAATTGTTCTTAATACGACAGTTGAATGGGTAGAAAATAATATAGAAACTATAGATAAAGTTGTTGAAACGAAATTAGATAAAAATAATATGATGTATGATTTTTTCTATATGTTTGCAAAAACGAAGATACCTAATATGCCAGTAAGAACAGGATATGTTTATGGATATTTAAAAGTAAAAGAGTATATGAGAAAGAATAATTTGAAAATAAAAGATATTGTAAAATTAGATTGGAGAGAAGTTTTAAATGGATAAACCTATAAGAAAAGCAGTAAGATGCTATTTGATAAAAGACAACATGGTGGTAGCAACTAAATATAAACAAGGAAACAAAGATGGATATTATGACATACCTGGTGGTAAAATTGAAGAAGGAGAGTTTTCAGAGCAAACAGCTATAAGAGAAATGAAAGAGGAAACAGGGCTGGATGTTAAAGAGTTAAAGTATAAAGGAAATATGATAATTGAATATCCAAATAGAATATTTGATTTTGATGTATTTCTTGCAACTGAGAGTGAAGGAGAACCACAAGAATTTGAAGAGAATACATCAGAGTGGATTGAGATACAAGAATTATTACAAAAAGAAAAAATACTATCTAATATTATAGTTTTAGATAGTTTTTTTATAAAAGGTTTAATAGATGATAATTATAATTTCAAAATGCATGTTAAGGTGGATGAGCAAGAGAATATTTTAAGTGTAAATTATGAATTAAATAAAAATGTATAGAAAACAAATTAAAAGTTAACCGTGTTCATTTCGAGGCGGTAAAATTGAAAGGAGATTAATAAATATGAATGAAACATATATTTTTTTTAAAGAAAAAACGAAGGTTAATTTTGTAAGTACAGTCAATGGAGATAAACCGAGATGTAGACCATTTGGAGATCCAATTTTGTTTGATAACAAAATATATGTAATTACAAATAAACAAAAGAATGTATCTAAGCAAATTGCTGAAAATAACAATGTTTGTATTGTGGCTTATGATAATGAAAATTGGATTAGAATTAATTGTCAGTTAATTGATGATAGTAATAATATGGAAGTTAAGAAAGCGGTTATTGATGAATTTGATTGGGCTATTGAAGCGGGATATACATTAGACAATCCAGACTTTCAAGTTTTATATATGGCTAATGTTGATTCAACAATTTATAATGAAGATGGAGATATAATAGCTAATTATAAATTCTAAGATATAAGAAGGAGTGAAAGTAAATGGAAAATTATTTTATAATACATGGATCATTTGGAAGCCCTTTTGGAAATTGGTTTAGTTGGTTGCAAGATTTTATAGCAACAGATGGCAAACAAGTATATGTACCAGATTTTCCAATTGGAGTAGGATATCAAAATTATGAAAATTGGAGTAAGTTGTTAAAATATTATTTAGATTTAGGACTTATAAATGAAAATACAACTATTATAGGACATAGTATTGCACCAATATTTATATCAAAATTTCTAGTTGAAAATAAATTGAAAGTTAAGAAGTTAATTTTCGTATGTGGATTTAATAACTATCTAGGAATAAATGAAGAATATGATAATGTAAATGAAACAATGTATTTTGATAACTTGGAAGATATAAAGCAATATGCTAACGAAATTATTTGTTTCTATTCAGATAATGATCCATATGTAACATATGAAGTAGAAAAGGATTTCGCAGATACAGTTGCAACAGAGCAAGTTTTAATACCAAATGCCGGGCATATCAATAGTGAGAGTGGATATGATATATTTGAAGACATAGTAACTTATCTTTAAAAATAAAATATTGCCGTTTTGATTCGTAAATAATATAAATTTTACGAGTAAAAACGGCAATTTTTTAATAATAAAAAACTGTAGCCTATACATTTCTATATAAGCTACATTCTAAATCATAACTGTTTACCGAAGTAAGCATTCTCAATCATATAATAAAATTATAATAGAAATTTTATTATAAAGCAATATTTTTAGCAAATTTTATATAAACACTTGCCGTTTTCATTCGTAAATGATACAATATTTACGAACGAAAACGGCAAAGGAGAAAGAAATTATGGATGATATACAAAAAGTAGAAAAATTATTAAAAAAGAATAATGGAGTGATTGAAACATATCAAGTAGAAGAATTAGGAATCAACAATAAAGTACTAACAAGAATGATTGAGAAAGGGTTAATAGAAAGAATTGCAAGAGGAGCATATATAGGGAAAGATACATTTGAAGACCAATATTTTATTACACAAGCTATCTGTAGAAAAGGAATATTTTCTCACGAAACTGCTTTATATTTTCATGACTTATGTGATAGAACACCAATAAAGTATCAATTAACAATACCAAGTTACTATAATACAAAATTATTAAAAGATAAAAGTTATGACTTTTTTTATTTAAAAGATGAATTATACGAAATAGGAATTATAGAAATGAAAACACCTTATGGAAATAAAATCAAAGTATACGATTTAGAAAGAACAATTTGTGACATTATTAGAAATAAAAAGAGAATAGAAATAGCATTATTTACAGATGCAATGAAAAGATATGTAGAAAGAAAAGATAGAAACTCTATTAGATTACACAAATATGCAAAATTATTTAATATAGAAGATGAAATAAGAAAATACTTGGAGGTGTTGCTATGATAGCTAAAAATAGAGCACAATTAAAAGCATGGATAAAAAATATGTCATCAAAAGTTAATGTAAATGAAAATATTATTTTGCAAAACTATATGCTCGAAAGATTATTAGAAAGAATTTCAGTATCTAATTATAAATACAAATTTGTATTAAAAGGTGGAATGTTAATAACAGCTATAGTTGGAATAGATATGAGAAATACACTAGATATGGATGCAACAATAAAAGGCTTTGATTTAGAAAAAGACAACTTAGAAAATATATTAAATGAAATATTCAATATAGATTTAGATGATGGAGTAACTTTTGAATTTACAAATATAAAAGAAATAAGACAAGAAGATGAATATGGAGGATATAGAGTTTCATTGAATGCCAAATTTGACAAATTAGTTGTACCAATGAAATTAGATATAACAACAGGGGATGTAATTGTACCTAAAGAAGTAAATTATAAATTTGGTTTGATGTTTGAAGATCGTTCAATAGAAATACTTGCATATAATATGGAAACAGTTATAGCAGATAAATTTGAAACAATTATATCGAGAAATGTTGATACAACAAGAGCAAGGGACTTTTATGATATCTATATACTTTGGACTACACAACAACAAAATTTCGATAAAGAATTACTGGGACAAGCTATTGTAGAAAAATTTAAATATAGAGAATCTACAGACAAATTAAACAATATAGATGAGATAATGGAAGTTATAAAAGAAAGTGATGTTCTGAAAGAATATTGGAAGAATTATCAAAGTAAGTTTAGTTATGCAGAAGATATTAGTTATGAAGATACGATGGAAGTATTAGAAGAAATTAAAAAAATAATAAAATATAAGTAAAGTAGAAGGTTAAAAATGAATGAAGAAGAGGTAAAAAATAAAATTATTATTCCATTTCTAAATAGTATAGGATTTGATAGTGAACAATTAAGTTTTGAAGAAAGTTTTAATTTATGCTTAGGGAAGAGATTACTACCAAAAGAAGATATAAGTTTTAATGGAAGACTGGATATATTGGTTAAATTTAACAATAATCCTTTTATGTTATTTGAATTAAAGAGGAGTGATAAAAAATTAGATGAAAAAGATCTTAAGCAAGCATTATCGTATTCTAAATTGATAGAAGGTATAGTGCCATATACAGTTTTAACCAATGGGGTGGAATTTAAAATTTATAATACTTTTACAGAAGAAGAAATTGATGAAACTAATGAGCTAGACATAAACATAAAAAAATCAATGGAAGAGTCTTTGAGATATAGATTTGAAGCTTTAAAAAATATCATTTGTTTTTCGGAAGAAAATTTATATAAAGTGTTAAGTAAAATCAATGAGAGTGAATTGGATAAATTAAGAGATAATAAATATATACCAGAGATATATGTACAAAGAGAAGAGGTTATAGAATCTTTTGAGAAATATTTAGAAGATTCAAATACCCAAATATTTCTTTTAAAGGGAGAATCGGGAACAGGAAAGACTAATGAAATATGTAGTTTAGTAGAAAAAGAAATGAAAAGAAATTCAAAACGCTTTCTTGCACTGTTCCTTTCCGTCGCGATGACGGTCACTCCTGCTGTACTTACACAGGCAGAAAATGAGGATGCAAACGTACAGGTTTCTGTTACACCAACTCCAGAAACAGAGGCGGAGAAGACTGCTGTTGCTGCTGAGACTCCTGTGCAGGAGAACGCAACAGCTGAGGAAGAAAACACTGACACTACAATAACTCCGGCAGCAGTGGATGCCTCTGCTGTGGAAGAGACACCTGCTGCTACAGAAACACCTGCCTCTGAGACCACTCCTGAGGTTACTGCATCACCTGCTGAAGAAAGCAAAAATGAGGAAGCAGAAGCTCCACAGCCTACAGCTGCACCAGAGCCAACTGCTACTCCAGAGCCAACAGCAACCCCGGAGCCAACTGCCACTCCACAGCCAACTGCAGCTCCAACCCAGGCACCATCTCAGCATGAAATTACAGACGCCGGAATCAAGCTTGAAAAAGAAAACGGTGATGAATTTGCAATGTTCGTAATCACCGGTTCCACTGTAAAGGTTTCGGAGGATAAATATATTGTCACACTTTCTACCGCAAAACAGAATTATGACATGATCTATCTTGGCAGTGCCAGTGACTCTGATAAAGAAGCAAATTCCATCAAAGGAGTAGAGAACAGTGCAGGAGGCTATACCTACACCTTTGAAGTTACTGCAAGCAAGGAAGCTCAGACAATAGCAGTCGTTCCTCATTCCAAGAAGAGCCAGAACTGGTACGCAAAGGGTATATTGACGATTACCGTACCGGCGGTTCCAGGATATGGAGAAGCTGCTCCAACACCGGAACCAACTGTTTCCCCAGAGCCTACCGAAGCACCGGTTGAGACTCCTGCACCAACTGAAACTCCAGTGCCAAGCACAACTCCGGAAGCAGCCAACACCCCAGAGCCAACAGCAACCCCAGCTCCAGGCAGCTGTGCAAGCGGAATTTATAATATTACAGTAAACTCCAGTTCATCTATGTTCCGTGTAATTGACTGTGTCCTTACTTCCAAAAACGGAAAAATGACAGCTGTTCTTACTTTAAGCGGAACTGGTTACGACTATCTATGTCTTGGAACAAAAGAAGAAGCTGCCGCAGCAGATTCCTCCACCTGGGTTCCATATGTGGCAGACGCAAATGGCAAATATACATATGAGATTCCTGTTGAAGCCCTGGACAATGGAATTGCAGTTGCTGCTTTTTCCCACAAAAACCAGATCTGGTATGACAGGATCCTGACTTTCCAGTCCAGCACTTTAAATAAGATAGGTGACGTACAGGATGATCCGCAGCCAGATACTGCTCCTGACACAACAATCACAGCAACTCCTGCACCCACTGCAAAACCAAATAAAAAACCGACAGCAACTCCTACACCAACAGCAACTCCAAAGCCAGACAAGAAACCGGAAGAGGAATCCAAATACGAATCTGACTTAAGCGGCGGAACAGCATCTGTAAACAGTTCTACTACATTAGCAGATGGAACCTATACTCCTGACAGTTTCTCCTGGTCTGGTGGTTCTGGAAAGGTCAGCATTTCCTGTAACAAAGTTACGGTAACAAATGGTCAGGCATATGCGACTATTGTATTCAGCAGTGAATATTACGGTTATGTAAAAGCCAATGGAAATAAATACTACGGTGCATGCGGCGGCGGAACTTCTACTTTCACAATTCCGGTAGCACTGAACCAGAATAATACGATCATTGGTATGACAACCAGAATGTCCCAGGCTCATGAAATCACTTACACCATTTATATCGCTTTAAAGGGTGCAAACGATCCGAAGAAAACAGACAAGGATAACCCGGCAGATGACAACAGCATGCTTTCCACAGGAAACAAGAAGCTGGATGATTCTGCACCAGAGATCACAGGTCTTGAGTATAAAGACGAAACTACTCTTGAGCATGCAAAATACTTTAAGCTTTATCACTACGCAAAGGGCATTACCCTTCTTGAAGTAGATATGACAACAGATACTGCAAGAAAACCGGAAACTGTTGATTCCGGAAAAGAAAATGCAAAAACAGAAGCTGCTGATTCCCAGGAACTTACAGGTACAGAAAAGCTCTACATGGGCAATGTTGTAAAATACCTGATCGTACCTGAGGGTGCTGTTATCCCTGCAGGACTTGATAAAGATGTAATCGTGATCAACCAGCCGGTAGAATCTGCTTATGTGGCTTCCACAGATGCTCTTAACATTTTGGATAAGCTTGATCTTACAGACAAAGTTACTGCTCTTGGAATGGAAAAAGAGGACTGTACGGTAGACAGCCTTACAGCTGCTCTGGAAGATGGCTCCGTAACTTTTGCAGGAAAAGATGAAGATACAGATTACAAAGCTCTTGTAAAGAGTCAGTGCGGTATTTCTATCCTTTCTTCTGATATTCTCCCGACAGAGGAAGCAGACACAGAAGCAAAAGAAAACCTTCTGAAAGATTCCGCAGAGAAATATTCCACTCTGAAAATCCCGTTTATCGTGGACCGTTCTGCAGATGAAAAGGATGACAATGCAAAAGCTGAGTGGGAAAAAGCTTACGAAGCAATTTTTGTAACTGATGAGGAAGAATAAATTACTATTCTTCACCATATGCACAGTAGCAAGAATAATCAGCAGGAGAAAATAAAAATGTATGACAAAAAGCTGAAATATAAAATTTTAAGTATTTTTGCAGCAACAGTAATGACATTTACTGCCATTACTCCGGTATGGGCAGAAGAGGAGAACCTGGAAGCAGATGCTTCCGGGGAGACTTCTTCTGACACATCAGAAGAAAATGCTGCACCTGAAATTGCAGGTCTGACCTATGAATCCGCCATGGATCTGTCTTTTGCAGAATGCTTTGACGTGTATTATTACAATGACGGTTACAAACTTCTGGACATCCATGATGATGCCAGATATCTGATCGTCCCAGAGGGCAAAGAGGCACCTGATGATCTGGATCCTGAAATCCAGATCCTTCAGCAGCCACTTGACACCATCTACATGGCAGCCACTTCCCCAATGGCATTGTTCGATGCAATCGGAAGTGTAGACTCCATCAAGCTGTCAGGTCTCGATGCTTCCGGCTGGTATATCCAGTCAGCAGCTGATGCTATCAATAACGGCGAAATGACTTTTGCGGGAAAATACGATGAACCGGATTACGAACTTCTGGTAGGTGACGACTGTGATCTTGCAATAGAGTCTACCATGATCCTTCATGCACCGAAGGTACAGGAGATGATCGAAACTCTTGGAATTCCTGTTTTCACCGATCGCTCCAGCTATGAGAGCCAGCCCCTTGGACGTACAGAGTGGATCAAGCTTTATGGCGCAATGATGAACAAAGAAGAGGAGGCAAAGACCTTCTTTGACCAGCAGGCACAGGTTATTGAGAAGCTAAAGGACTTTACAAATACAGAAAAAACAGTTGCATTTTTCTACATCAATACCAGCGGTTCTCCTGTAGTACGTAATCCTAAAGATTATATTTCCAGCATGATCGAGATTGCCGGTGGAAGAAATGCATTCGCAGATCTTCAGGATGACAGTGGAAAAACTTCCGTTGCCATTACCATGGAGGAATTCTATAATACTGCGGCAGATGCAGATTATCTGATCTACAACTCCAGTATTGAT
>ERZ824488.2001-NODE-2001-length-19841-cov-8.142424_pt1 | contig 19841 bp, 19 predicted proteins | sample MGYA00519936_ERZ824488 | MGnify/ENA primary metagenome ERZ824488 (study PRJEB31778, sample SAMEA3449153) | human gut metagenome | biome: human gut; feature: human-associated habitat; material: faeces | place: United Kingdom | collected 2010/2012 ... | reverse complement strand
GTATATCTCATAAAGAAGCAGTAGAAAAAGCAGAAAAAGAATATGAAAAATTTAGGGTTATACAAGATCAAAAATATATTTCTTCAATGGATGAATTTTATAATAGATATTTAAAAGAAAGTAATGATAATTAAAAGGAAGTGATTTAAATGGATATGTATCAAAAAAGAAGAATTAGAGCTGAAAAGAAAAATAGCAATCAAGAAGAAAAGTTAACTAAAGTCGGAATTAACTGGTATCCCGGACATATGGCAAAGACTAGAAGATTAATTAATGAGAATCTAGGATTAATTGACATTGTTATTGAATTAGTTGATTCAAGAATACCATTTTCATCTAGAATAAAAGATCTAGACGATATCATAAAAAGTAAGCCAAAATTAATGATAATGACAAAAAAGGATTTGTGTGATTTAAAAGAAACAAACAAATGGATTAAATACTATGAAAAACAAGGCTATAAAGTACTATGTATGGATATAGAACATGAGTTTAATTCTAAACAAATATTTAATTTAGTCAATGAAATGATGAAAGAAAAAAATGAAAAAAGATTAGAAAAAGGAATGATTGTAAAGAAACCAAGATGCTTAGTAATTGGTGTTCCAAATGTAGGGAAATCAACATTAATAAATCGAATTGCCGGTTCCAAGGTAGTAGGCGTTGGTAATAAACCAGGTGTTACAACAAATTTGAATTGGATAAGAGTTAATCCTAATATAGAACTTTTAGATAGTCCGGGATTGTTGTGGCCTAAAATTGATGAAGGAAATGTAGCATACAATTTAGCAAGTTTTACAGCAATTAAAGAAGAAATCTTGCCAATTTATGATGTTACAGTTTACATTCTAAATACTTTAGCAAAATACTATCCTGAAATACTAAAAGAAAGATATAATTTAGAAAGTATTGAAGATCCAATTGAAGCATTTGATGTAATAGGCAAAAAAAGAGGAGCACTTAGTAAGGGTGCCGAAACGGATTATGAAAAAGTTATGGCCATAATAATGAATGATTTTAAACAAGGTTATGTAAAAGGAGTTACATTTGATAGATACGAAGAATAGAAATGTTTTAGTGCTTGCATATATAGGTGATGCTATATATGAACTATATGTTAGAACATATTTAGTAAATAAATCTTATGATAAAGTAAATGAACTATATAGTAAAGCTAAAGAATATGTAAGCGCTAAAGGACAAGCAACAATTCTAAAAAAGATGCTCGACGGGAACTTCTTTAATGAAGATGAAATAGATATAATAAAAAGAGCGCGAAATCATAAAAGCCATAACAATAAAAGCACAGATATAATTACCTATAAAAATGCAACAGGTCTAGAAGCAATAATAGGTTATCATTATCTAAACAAAAATGAAGAAAGGGTAAAAGAAATAATGTCTTTTATACTAGGTGAATAAATGTTAATATACGGAAAGAACGTTACAAATGAATATTTAAAAACAGGTAAAAAAATAAATAAAACATATTTACTTGATAATTATGAAGAAAATAGTAATTTTCCAAACATTGAAAGAGTAAATAAAATGCAAATGGACAAATTAGTTAAAGCAAATACGCAAGGAATTGTTCTTGATATAGATTATGAATACTCTAAATTAGAAGAAATAACAAATAAAGAAAACCCATTAATTGTTATACTTGACCATTTAGAAGATCCCCATAACCTAGGCGCAATCATTAGAACTTGCGAAGCAGCAGGAGTTGATGGAATAATTATTCCCGAAAACAGAAGTGTAAGCGTTAACTCAACGGTTGTTCATACATCCGCAGGAAGTATTTTCAATATGAAAATTGTTAAAGTTGTTAATCTAAGACAAACAATAACCAAATTAAAAAAAGAAGGATTTTGGTTTATCGGAACTGATATGGAAGGAATGGACTATAAAAAAATAGATTATAAAGGAAAAACTTGTATCATAATCGGTAGTGAAGGCTTTGGTATGTCAAGAATAATAAGCGAGGAATGCGATTATAAAGCTTCAATAAAAATGAACGGAAAAGTTAATAGTTTAAACGCAAGTGTTGCAGCTGGCATTATTATATATGAAGCTATCTATCAAAGAAACAATGAAATATAATGACAATGAATTAATTTATTACATTAAAGAAGGTAATAGTGATGATGACAATATATTATATGAAAAATATTATCCATTCATAAAATCATTAGTATCTAAAATGGCTAAAGTCTGCAAAAATAGCGCACTTGAAGAAAATGATTTATACCAAGAAGGAATGATTGGACTAATAAATGCCATTAATAATTATGATGAATCAAAAGACAATAAGTTTTATACATATGCCAAAGCTTGTATAGAAAAGAATATCATTTCAGCTATTGTATCAGCAAATAGAAAAAAACATAAAATAATGAATGAATCAATATTGATTGATGATGCAAATATACCATTATTTCAAACAAGCAGTTCCCAAGATAAATTAATTGATGCTTATGAAGAAAGAGAAATGCTAGAGCAAATAAGAAATAATCTTACTGATTTTGAAGAACAAGTTTTACTTTTAAGACTTGGTGGATTAGCAAATGATGAAATAGGTCAAATACTAGACTCCAATTTAAAATCAGTGCAAAACGCTTTACAAAGAATAAGAACAAAAACCAAAAAAATATTAAACAAATAGGTATTTACTTGTTTGCTTTTTTTGTTTATAATTTAAATATGAGAGAATTTATAGAATATTTAAAAGTAGTTAAAAACTATTCGGATAATACAATTAACAATTATGAAATCGATATAGATGAATATAAAGTTTTTTTAGACCATAAAGGTATAACTAATTATGACGTTGACTATAAAACAGTTCGCGAATATGTTGAATATTTAAGTAAATTAAAATATAAAAATACAACCATTTCAAGAAGAATAAGTGCACTTAGAAGTTTTTATAAGTTTTTATATAAGAAAGGAAAAGTAAAAGCAAATCCAATGCCCTTAATCAGTAATCCCAAAAAAGAAAAAGTCTTACCAAAATTTTTATATATTAATGAAATCGAAGAATTACTAGGAGAACCCGATGATACTATTCAAGGAATAAGAGATCATATGATAATGGAAGTTCTTTATTCAACAGGTATAAGAGTAAGTGAACTCGTTAATATTAAAATAAAGGACATTGATTTTAATAATAAAACAATTCGTATTATGGGTAAAGGATCAAAAGAAAGAATAGTTATTTATGGCCATGTTTGTCAAAATGTTTTAAATAATTATTTAAACAAATCAAGGAATTTAATCAAAAACTCTAACCAAACAGACTATTTAGTTTTAAATCTAAACGGACATAAATTAACAGATCGAAGTGTTAGAAATATTATAAATAAATATATGGAAAAAACAAGCATTCAAAAACACATAAGTCCCCATACCCTAAGACACACCTTTGCAACTCATTTGCTTGATAATGGTGCGGATTTAAAAGCAGTTCAAGAATTACTAGGACACGCCGATCTAGGCACAACACAAATATACACACATGTATCAAACGAAAGACTAAGAGAAGTTTATTTAAAAACACATCCAAGGTCTTGAATAATTAAAAAAATTATGTTATATTTTCATAGGAGGGTAAGAAAATGGCAACACTAAGATTTAGGTATTCACCAATGAATGCTGGCAAGAGTTCAAACCTTTTACAGGTTGCTCATAATTATAACGAAAGGGGAATGAATGTTTTGCTTATGAAACCTTCGCTTGATACAAAAGGTGATGATACAATTATCGCACGAGGTATGAAGGATTCAAGAAAAGTAGATTATTTGATAACTCCTGATATGAATGTATTTGATTTAGTAGTAAACTACTTAAAACAAAATAATAAGGAATATACTGATAATAGTTTTTTGATTGAAAGAATTAAAAAAATTGAAAATGATCCTAAAAAGATAGATGCAATGTACAATGTTATAAATGATTATTTAGTTAATCAAGGCTATGATAATAAATTTGATAAAATATTATCAGCAATACTAATCGATGAGGCTCAGTTCTTAACCGAAAAACAAGTTAAAGAATTATCAGATATAACAGTTATTTTAGATATACCAGTTATATGTTTTGGCTTAAGAACAGATTTTAGGGCAAATCTATTTCCAGGAAGTGAAGCATTATTTAGATATGCAAATAGCCTAGAAGAATTAACAACCGTTTGCGTTTGTGGTAAAAAAGCATTACATAATGCTAGACTTGTTAACGGAAAATATGTTAATGATGGCGATCAAGTTGCAATTGATGAACAAGATGATGTGACGTATATATCATTATGTCCAGAACATTACCGCGAATTTGTATATGGAATTGACATTTCTAATGAAAAAAAGAAAATTAATAGATTAATAAAGAAAAGGTAGAAAATAAAACTGATAAATGTTATAATATTATCAGTTTTTTTGGAGGAAAAAGATGAAAATACAATATGAACTAATAAAAAATTGTGGAAAAGCAAGACACGGCTATTTAAAAACAAATTATGGAACATTCGAAACACCTATGTTTATGCCTGTTGGAACACTTGCAAACGTTAAACTTCTAACACCTGAAGAATTAAAAAAAGAAAAATGCGCAGTTATATTATCAAATACTTATCATTTATGGCTAAGACCAGGAGCTGAAATTGTTCATAAAGCTGGCGGTTTACATAAGTTTATGAATTACGACGGACCAATTTTAACTGATTCTGGTGGATTTCAAGTATTTTCTCTTGCTAAAAAGAATGATATAAGTGAGGAAGGTGTTAAGTTTAAAAGCCATATTGATGGAAAAAGTTTGTTCTTAACACCAGAAGAATCAATAAGAGTTCAAAACTTACTTGATAGTGATATTGCAATGTCATTTGATGAATGCCCACCATATCCAGCATCTTACGAATATATGAAAAATTCAGTAGAAAGAACATTAAGATGGGCTAAAAGAGGAAAAGATGCATTTAACAATGAAAATCAATCACTATTTGGTATTGTTCAAGGTGGAGAATATGAAGATTTAAGAAAACTTTCAGCGACCGAAACTGTAAAAATGAATTTTGATGGTTATTCAATCGGTGGTACTTCGGTTGGTGAAGATAAAGAAACTATGCATAAGATGATTGATTACTCAATCCCATACTTACCTTTAGATAAGCCAAGATATTTAATGGGAGTAGGTGAACCTCTTGATATAATTGATGGAGTTGTTAGAGGAATTGATATGTTTGATTGTGTTTTGCCAACAAGACTTGCAAGACACGGTAACGCATTTACAAAGTATGGAAGAATTAATTTGAAAAATCTAAAGTTTAAAGAAGACTTCAGTCCGGTTGATGAAACTTGTGATTGTTATACTTGTACACATTATACTAAAGCATATATCAGACATCTAATTACATCGAATGAATCATTAGGTGGTAGACTACTTTCAATTCACAATATTAGATTTTTAGTTAAATTATGCGAAGATTTAAGAAAAGCAATTGATAGTGATACTTTACTTGAGTACAAGGAAGAATTTGAAAAAAATTATAATTCAAACAAGGAATAATAATAATTATTCTTTTTTTAAACTAACTTTTGTTTTGTAAAAAATGTAAAAATATTCAATTTCATATTTCCAAATACACTTAAATGTGCTATAATTTAAGTGCGAAAGGAAAATGATATGAAGTACGAAGATAAAATTTTAAATTTATTTAAAAACGGCTATTTAATTACTAAAGATGTTAACACAAATAATATTCCAAGAACATACCTTTCTAAACTTGTTAAAGAAAATAAAATAGAAAGAGTAAGTCGTGGGGTTTATATGCAAAAAGATTTTCTAGTAGATGAGTTTGTAATTTTACAGAGTAAAAGTAAATATGCAATTTATTCAAATACAACAGCTCTTTATTTGTATGGCTACTCAAACCGTATACCAATTAAGTATGATATCACTGTAAAAAGTGGGTATAAAGGATCACTTCAAAAATTAAATAATGTTAATTTGTTTTATATAAAAGGCGAATTATTAGAATTAGGCGCAACAACTTATGAATTAGATTCAGGATGTATTATTAAAGTCTATGACTTAGATAGAACCATTTGCGATATCATAAAGAACAAAAATAAAATAGATGCTGAATTATTTAATAAAGCTATTAGAAAATATTTTTATAGTAATGAAAAAAATACATTAAAACTATATGAATATGCAAAAAAAATGAGTATTTATAATAAAGTGAGAGATACTTTTGAGGTTTTACAATGATTAAAAATAGAGATAGTTTAAAGGTAAAAGTAGCCAATTTAGCGAGTAAAACGAAAATACCTAATAAATACTTAATACAAAATTATATGTTTGAGGCATTAATAAAAAGAATATCTTTGTCAGAATACAAAAACAACTTTATAATTAAAGGCGGATTTTTATTAGCATCCATTTTTGGCGTTGATCTAAGAAGTACAATGGATTTAGATACAACAATAAAAGGTTTTTCTTTAGATAAAGACACTATTAAAGTGGTAATTCAAAAAATCATCGATATAGATGTAAATGATAATATCAAATTTGAAATAGAAAACATAAAACCAATAAGAGAAGAATCTTTTTATTCCGGCTTTAACGTTAATTTGAAAGCTGAATTTGATGGTCTTAGAACTAATTTAATGATTGATATTACAACAGGCGACATCATAACATATAAAGAAATAGAGTTCGCATATAAAACCATATTCGATAAAGAAATTATTAATATTATGACTTATAATTATGAAACAATTGTTGCTGAAAAATATGAAGCAATAATTAGTAGGAACATTGATAATACTAGAATGAAAGATTATTATGATTTATATATGTTTGTCAATTATAAATGGAATTTTATTAATAAAGACATACTAATTGTTGCAATTTCAAATACAGCAAAAAATAGAAGAACAACTGACTATATTGATAATAGTAACAAGTATATAGAATTAATTGAAGATGATTCAAGGTTAAAAGAATTATGGAAAAGTTATCAAATTAACTATGAATATGCAAAAAATATATCATTTAATGATACAATAAATGCAGTCAAATTTATTTGTGCGTTACTTGAAGAAAATATAATTAAGGCTTAGATTTAAATATCAGGAGGTATAATATGGTAATAACAATTAAAGATGAAAATAATAGGTTTGGAGCCAGAGTATCAGGAATAATTTATAATAAAGATAAAACAAAAATATTTATGCAAAGACAAGGAAATCATGATTTTTATATGTTTCCTGGCGGACGCATTGAGTTGCACGAAGATTCTCATAGTGCAATCAAAAGAGAATTAAAAGAAGAACTTAACATTGAAGAAGATGTTAAACTATCATATATTGGTGAAAGTTTTATTGACTTTCCAAACCTAAAATATCACGAAATTGGGTTCTTTTATAAACTTACAATCGATGAAAATAAGTATGAATACTATGATGAAGAATATGATAGTTTAGATTTAACTGAAGGCAAATCTAAATATAAATGGATTAAAATAGAAGAACTTGATAAATATAAAATTAATCCAGAAATAATGAAAGAAAAACTAAAAGAAGATAATAATGAATTAGTTCATTTTATCTACCGAGAATATTAATAATGCTTGTAATCAATAATTAATTTATTGATCAAGTATTTTTATTTAGAAATAACAACTAAAATAATTTTTATTGAAAAACATATAATTGATTGGTGAACAATATGTTTTTTAAAAATATTCATATGAGAATTAAAATTATAAGTTTGGTTTTTATTGTAATTACCCTATTAATAATAGGGAAAATATTTTATGTCCAAGTATTTAGTTATAAAAAATTAAATAGTAATGCAAACGGATTATGGAGTAGGAACTTACCAGTCGAAGGAAACAGAGGACTAATCTACGATATGAATGGAAATGTCCTTGTTAGTAATACCACAACCGTATCACTTGTTTTAATACCAAATCAAATTACTGATAAAGAAAAAACATCAAAAGAACTTGCTGATATTTTAAATGTTAGTTATGATGAAATGTATAGACACGTTAGTAAAAAAACATCAATTGAAAGAGTACACCCTGAAGGAAGAAAACTATCATTTGAAACAGCAGATAAAATCGAAAAATTAAAATTACCCGGAGTTTATCTATTAAAAGAAGCAAAAAGAAACTATATATATGGTTCAATGTTAAGTCAAACAATCGGCTTTGTAGGTGTTGATAATCAAGGATTAAGTGGATTAGAACTTATGTATGATAAGTATCTAAAAGGTGCATATGGTGCGATTAAGTATTATTCAGATGCCAAAGGTAACAAACTAGAACTACCAGAAGTTTACGTTAGACCAACTGACGGTATTAATATGACATTAACAATTAATCTAAAAATTCAAGAAGCATTAGAAAGAGAATTAAGTAATGCTGTTAGCAAATATAATCCAGATCATGCATTAGGCATTGTAATGAATCCTAAAACAGGAGAAATACTAGCAATATCATCAAGACCTAATTTTGAACCAAGTAACTATAAAGATTATGATATCGAAACGATCAATAGAAACTTACCTGTTTGGATGACCTATGAACCAGGATCAACTTTTAAAATTATTACACTTGCATCAGTTTTAGAAGAAGGATTAGTAGATTTAGAAAAAGATATCTTTTATGATGCCGGCAGTACAACAATCTCTGGAGCAAGAATTAGATGTTGGAAAGCAGGTGGACACGGAAATGAAACGTATTTACAAGTAGTTGAGAATTCTTGCAATCTTGGTGTTACTACAAGAACATTTTTAAGTTCTTTAATTACCCCTTAAATAGTATTAAATCATTAGATATTATGGAAGTCTATACTACCAATGATTTTGCCTATAATGGTAATATATACCACCCAGAGCTTAATTTGGATCAGCCAAAAGGATGTTTGAGCTATACTTCAAATCATGTAAAGGATAGTAGAAAAATAAGCAATCGTTCTTATGATATTAACACTAGTAATTATAAAAAATTAACTACCAACAAAGATGCCAAGGTAATAGAGTTATATGATGATTTAGAAGAGTATTTAGATGTTTAAAATTTATAAAAAGAATTTCATGATATAATATTTTATATAGATTCTTTAAAAAAATAGGTGGTGATATAGTGAATAAAATATATATATGTATTGATTTAAAAAGCTTTTATGCCTCAGTTGAATGTAGAGAAAGAAGACTTGATCCTCTTGATACAAACTTAGTAGTAGCAGATGAATCAAGAACAGATAAAACTATTTGTTTAGCTGCAACTCCATCATTAAAATCTTATGGTTTATCTGGAAGATGTAGATTATTTGAAGCAAAGCAAAAAGTCAAAGAAGTGAACTATCAAAGAATAAAAAATAATAATTATAAACCATTTACAGGAAAATCTTATATTGCATCTGAATTAAACAATAATAAATCTTTAGAATTAGATTTTATAAAAGCTGTTCCAAGAATGAAACTATATATGAAATATAGTACAGAAATTTATAATGTTTATTTAAAATACATTGCACCAGAAGATATACTTGTATATTCTATAGATGAAGTATTTTGTGATATTACTAATTATTTAAGTTTTTATAAAATGACACCAGAAGAATTAGTTATTAAAATGATAGAAGATGTATATAAAACAACAGGAATAACAGCAACAGCTGGAATAGGAACTAATATGTATCTTGCAAAAGTTGCGATGGATATTACTGCTAAGAAAATGAAACCTAATGAATTTGGAGTAAGAATGGCAAGACTTGATGAAATGACTTATAAAAAAGAGTTATGGACTCATAAGCCGCTTACTGATTTTTGGAGAGTAGGTAAAGGATATCAAAAAAAGTTAGAAGCAAATAATATGTTTACTATGGGTGATGTAGCAAGAATGTCAATTAATAACGAAGATTTATTATTTAAATTATTTGGTGTAAATGCTGAATTTTTAATTGACCACGCTTGGGGTTATGAACCATGTACCATTAAAGAAGCAAAGAGTTATAAACCAGCTTCAAGTAGTATAAGTCAAGGACAAGTGTTACATAGTCCTTATACATTTGAAAAAGCAAAATTAATTGTTAGAGAAATGACAGATAATTTAGTTTTAGACTTAGTAGAAAAACATCTTAAAACTAATCAACTAGTTTTAACTATTGGTTATGATATAGAAAATCTAACTAATCCACAAATTGCTAGATTATATAATGGTGATATAACAATTGATAATTATGGAAGAAGTGTTCCAAAACATTCACATGGAACTATTAATATTGATCACATGACATCATCCACTAAAATAATTACAAACGAAGTAATAAAACTTTATGATAGGATTACTAATCCTATATTATTAGTTAGAAGAATTAATTTAACAGCTTGTAATTTAGTTGATGAAGACTATAAGGAAAATAAAGTAGTAGTAGAACAATTAGATATATTTACTAATTATGAAACTTTTAATAAACAAAAAGAAAAAAACATAAAAGAAGAACAAGATGAAAAAAAGATTCAAAAGACACTACTTGATATAAAAAGAAAATATGGTAAAAATGCTATTTTAAAAGGTATGAATTTAGAAGAAGGCGCAACTGCTAAAGAAAGAAATGAAGAAGTAGGAGGACATAAAGGATGAATAATTATGATGATATTATCAATTTAAATAGACCTATATCAAAGCATCAGCATCTAGGAATTGATTCAAGGTCTGCTCAGTTTGCACCCTTCGCTGCTTTAGTTGGTTATGATGAAGCTGTAAAAGAAACTGCTAGATTAACAGAAAAAAGAATTGAAATTGATGAAGGATTAAAAGAGATGATAAATAGTAAGTTAAATTATCTTAACGAACATATTAAAGACAATAATGAAGTAATAATTACTTATTTTATTCAAGATAAAAAAAAGAATGGTGGTAAATATATTAACAAAATAGGTATTATAAAAAGAATTGATTCAGTTAATGAAATAATAAAGTTTAGTGATAATAGTATTATAAAAATGAATGATGTAATTAATATAAGTAGTGAGATATTTAATTCAATATTTGAAAAATAAATTTAATTAGTACAAAATCAAAGATTTGTGGTATAATCTATGAATCGGTCGTAGTTAGCCGATTGACTATATTTTGATTTTCTCATCATTTTTCTCTGAAATTATCAAAATAAAAAAAGATTGGAACACCGTAATATATAATAAGTATCATATTATATATTATCCAATCTTTTTATTTTTGCTCTTTTTTAATTAATTTAGCATGAACTACCATTTTGTCACTGTTACTGTAACAAGAAGATAAAGTAAGAATATTATCAGTAGATGTAACATTTGTATTAAAGTTATAACTACTTCTATTTTTTATCATATCCAAAAATTCTTGATATTCAATATCACTTTCAAAATTAGTTTGTAAGTAATCACTAGTAGTAGGTATATGATAAGTACTAAATATCTGCCATAAACTATTTTCTTTTTCAGTAGATATTTTTATTACATAGTTATTTGTATTAGATAACCAGTTTTTAGTTAATACAGTTCTTAATGATCCAAACATTGTTTTATCATTTCTATCATGTGCATAAATAATAGTATTTTTATTATTCATATAATTATTTCTATAATCTAAAAATAACCATCCAGCACTATTCCAAGATTTATCAAAACTATGTGTTAAATAATATTTATTATCGTTTGCTTGTACAAATGGATAATTTATATTAGTGCCATTTACTTGTATCCAACCTTTAACATTATTATTAATTTTTTTTAATTCAGAAAAATCAACATTAAGCATATTCATTTTAATATAATCCCAGTAAGGATTAAATTCTGGTATTTCTTCTTCTTGTTCTATTATTTCTGTATTTTCTGTATCAACTACTTCAGTAACTTTAATTTCTTCTTGTATATCTTCAATTTGTTTATTAGTTTTATTAGAATCGTTTTTCCAAATAACTATATTTACAATAGAATAAATTAGTAGTAATAAAGAAATGATTATAGTTATTGATAGTATAATTTTAGTTTTTTTATTCACTATTTATCACCAAATATATTCTAACAAAATTATAGTTAAAAGTCATTGTTTTTCCTAAAAACTGATAAGATTATTTAAATATTTTGTAAAATATATTATAATAGTATTAGCTATTACTTATTTTTTTAAGAAAAGAGGTGGATAATACTATGAATAAGTTTATTACATTTTTATTTGCTATATTGTTCACTATTTGGACAATAAGACTTTATTATAAACTGTATGATAAGAAGACAAGAAGATATATTTTGTTTATTGGATTACTTATTGTATTTTGGATGTTAATAAGAATTATAAAAGGAATTGCAGTTTCTCCACTAACAGAAAGAATGTGTTGGTATCTGTATTATTTGCCACTAATCTTTATTCCAACACTATATTATATTAGTTCATTATCATTATTAGGTAAAATGAATAAAACAAAGAAAAAAATTATATATTCAATTTCGTGCTTTTTATTACTCCTTGTTTTAACTAATGATTTTCACGAATTAGTATTTAAATTTGTTAAAGGAATAGTTTTATTTGACGATTATAAACATTTTATAGGATATTATTTAATATCTATTTGGATATTTTATTTATTTAGCAAAAGTTTAATAGATTTAGCGATTTATAGAATGAAAATAAAAAAAGATATAAAAGGATTTTTACCATTTATAGTAATATTACTAGGTCTAACATACACAATTCTTTATGTGTTAAATGTTCCTTATGTAAGAGGTATAAATATGTCCATTGTTAATAGTGCATTAATTTGTGTAGGCATTGAACTTGCTTTTTATCTAAATCTAATTCCTAATAATAGTAAATACAAAAGTAGATTTTCTAACTCTAATTTAAATATGGCTATTATTTCATTGGATGGTAATACCAAATATACTACGAATGTGTTTGATAATATTCCTAAAAAATTATTAGATGATATAAATAATAATAGTGTGAAAGAAACATATAAAAATAAAAATATTATTTATGATATAAAAAAGAACAAAGATAGTTATGTTATCTTAAAAAAAGATTTATCTAGTATTCTTGAACTTGAAAAGGAAATAAATGAACAAAAGAAAGAATTACTTGAACAACAAGAAAGTATAAGATTAGAAGAAAAAACTAAAAAAGAATTATATGAAATGCAAATAAGAAAAGATGTTATAGATAAAGTTGAATTAAAACTTACTGAAAAAAGAAATGAGATTAAAAAGATATTAAAGAAGAAAGATGTATCCACAAAAGATTTTGAAAAAATTAAAAGAATAATTATATATAGTAAAAAGAAAAGTATGTTAATAATATCTGAAATTAATGGAGATTCTTATAACGAAAATGGAATTAAAGCATTATTAGATGAATTATTAAATAGTATGAAGAGTACTAATATAAAGAGTTTTATTAGTATTATTAATAAGATGACAATAAACGGCAATACAATGTCTTTGTTGTATGATATTGTATATGAACTTATAGAAAGTAGTAATGATAAATCTATTGTATTATTTATTTCTAAAGAAAATAAGAATGTTAAACTAAAAACTATTATAGATACTGATAAATCTTTAAAGAATAAAATAAAAATAGATTCTAGTGTTTTGATAAAAGAAAAAATATATGATACAGATACAGAACTAGAATTTGTTATAAAAGGTGGTGTTATAAAATGAAAATATTACTTATAATTACCATTATAATTACATTAATACAAGTTGTTAGAGTATCTACTTTCTTTTTAAGAAAAGATGCATCAAGTATTAAAAAAATATTTGAATTATTAATATTAATAGTTATGGTTATATTAGAGTATTTTAATTTACTTGATATTTGTAAAATAACTATGTATTTATCTTTGTTATTATCAATTTATATTTTGATTAGTTTTATATATGAAAAATTATGTAAAAATGAATATATATCAGTTTTATCTGTTAAAAAAGGTATTGATGCATCTGATACTGGAATAATGTTTTTAGATGATAATAATATTATTTTAATAAATAATTTATTTTCTGATATTTTAAAAGGACTAAATATTACTGAAGACTTTGTAAACAATCTGATAAAGAGAAGTTTTAAGAAAGTAAATAATAATTATCTACTAAAGCATAATGATAAAGTATATATGTTAAATATATATGATAATAAAGAAGTATTTTTAATAGATATAACAGAGTTATATTCTTTACAAGAAGAAGAAAAGAAACAAAATAAACAAATTAAAGAAAATAATGATAAATTATTACTTGCTATTAAAAATGTAGAAGAATTAGAAAAAGAAAAGAACTTATTAAAACTTAAAAATGAATATCACGATATAATAGGATATAGACTTGCTTTGTTTGATAAATATTTAGAACAAGAAAATAAGGATATAAATAACATATTAAAATTATTAGATAGTATTTATGAAGATTTTAATTCAAAATTAGATAGCAATGAAAAATTAAAAAACTTGATAAATATGTATAGTATTATAGGAATAAATGTTAAAGTTTTTGGTGCTTTACCTATAGATGAAGGAAAAGGTATAGTATTTTTTGAAATAATAAGAGAAGCTATTACTAATGCTATTATTCACGCTAATAGTAAAAATATAAAAGTAGTTATAACTGCTCGTGATAATTATATAGAAATGGTTATAACAAATGATGGTAATAAACCAAAAAGTGTTATATTTGAAAATGAAGGAATTAAAGGAATGCGTAAGAAATTATCTAATATAAACGGTAGTTTAAAAGTTATAACTGATGATAATTTTAAATTAATAATAAAAGCATAAAAAAGAAGAAATAAATTTTACAAAATATTTCTTCTTTATTTTTGATTAGGAACAATATATCCGTTACTTAAACAAAATATAGTAAGTTTAGTTATATTATCAAACTCTAGTTTAGTAAGAATATTTGAAATATAATTTTTTAAAGTACCTAAGGTTATATTTAATTCTTCGGCAATTTCATCTCTATCTTTAGCTTCACATATACATCTTATTATTTTAATTTCTTTATCTGAAAGCTCTTTAAATTTTTCACTTTCTTCACTATACATACAATTATCTGGAAATAGAGTATATCCTTTTAGAACTTGACTGATACTAAAAAGTAATGATTCACTATCTGTGTCTTTATATATTAGTCCATCTAAATTATATTCTTTAGCAGTATTTAAAAAAGTAATTTCTGGTACACCAGTAATAGCAAGTATTTTTACTTTGTTATGATATTTATCTTTTACTTCTTTGGCATATTCTATACCATTAGCACCTTCTTTAGTAACTACATCAGTTAATATTAAATCAGGTTTATGTATTTTATATAAATTCATCATATCTTTAGCACTAGTACAAGTGCAGACAATATCATAATCATTTGATAAAGTATTCTTTAACATATTGTTAAGCAGTGCTTGATCTTCAATAATCATTATTTTCTTCTTATTTACCATAATATTCACCTCAAGAATATATAAATATTATATCATTAAAGTTGAATTTTTCATATATAAAACAATGAGTTTAATAGAAAAAATATTACTTTTGTCATATTTTTTCTTAAATTTGTATTACTTTTTTCATCTATTAAAGAAAGTGAAAATAATATATAATATTATTAGGAGGAGATAGTATGTTTACTAAAAGTAAAGAAAAAGAAGAAAAAACTTCTAAAAATAATAAGAAAAGAAATATTATTTTAATAGTAGCTGGTCTATTACTATTGATAGTTATTTTATTCTTATTATGGTTCTTTAATCGTAAATTTGAAGTAACATTTGATTATAATAATGGTACAAAAGAAGAAGTAGTATATGTTAAATACAATAAAACCATTAATAGTAAAGATGTTAAAACAAAAGAAGATTTAGGAGAACAGTTTATTGATTGGTATTTAATTTTAGAAGAAAAAGATGGAAAAGATGTTTTAGCAGATAAACCTTATGACTTTAAAACTAAAATAAATAAAAATATCAAATTAAAAGCGGTATATGAGGGAGTGGTTGAAACTATTACTGTTACTTTTGATAGTAAAGGTGGATCAAATGTTGATGCTATTACTATAAATAAAGGAACAGAACTAACACTACCAAAAGATCCTACTTATAAAGGTTATACTTTTAAAGGTTGGGTTGATGTTAATGATAGACCAATTTATGATAAAGCACTACTAAGTGAAGATACAACTTTATATGCTAAATGGAAAAAAGTAGAGCAGAAGAAAGAAACACCAAAACAAGAAAAGAAAGAAGAACCTACGATTGAAGTTAAACCAGAAAAAATTACATTAAGCTTATCAAGAGATACAATTCATTATAATGGAATAAAAACAGCAAAAGCGAGCGCAAAAGTAGAAAATGCTACAGGAGATGTTACATACTCATTAAGTAATACATTATGTATGGGTATTGATGCTAAAACTGGAGTTATTACAGCTAAAAATAATGGTGCATGTTCAAAAGGTGCAGCGATTAAAGTTTATGCAAAAACACCAAGTGGAACTACTGCTGAGCAAACAATTTATTATGAAAAAGACTTAGAATTAACATCAAAAGGAGAGTCTTATAGTAAATATGCTTCTTTTTATGGAGATAGTAATGGTTATTATGTAACTGCAAATCAAAATGTAACTTGGGATGTAACTTTAACTTCATCAGTAAGCTATGAATATACATATAATGATTTTATAAGTAAAACATCAACATCTGTAAAAGGTGGTTATACTTTTGATACTATTGTAGCATCAACGGGTGCTATTAGTAGAGTTAGTGGTGATGTAAGATTACACGCAAAAACAAAAGCAGAACAAAAATTCTTTGTTGATATAAAGATGGTTGTTAATTAATATTAAAAAAGTATTCAGTAAAAAAGAGTAAAAATAATTAAAATGATAAAAATAGATATTTTAATACTGGCTCTAATGATTTTACTGTTAAATCAAATCAAAGTGTTAAATGGTCTACAAGTGGAACTGTTTCAGGAAGTGTTACAACAAATGATACTACTTGTATTGGAAAAGTAAATGCTACAACCAACTCATCTGCAACAATTACTGCAACTACTGTTGGAGGACAAAAATTAGAAGTTTATTGTGTATTCGTAGTAAATTAAGGTATTAAACATTTAAAATGTGTCAAAAGTCATATTTTTCACAAAAAAAATATGACTTTTTTCATCTATTAAAGAAAGTGAAAATATAGTATCATTATATAGGAAGGAGGAAGATTTGATGATAAAATCAAAAAATGTAGTTAAAAAATTAACTACGATATTATTTACATTAGTAGCAATCTTCGGTGTGGGATTAACTAATGTAAATGCAACAAAAACTGCAGAAGTTAATAATTATTCAGATTTAACTGCTAAAATGAATGATAATGTGACTGATGTAGTTAAACTTACTAGTGACATTACATTAGATGAAAAGTCTGATACAACTTTCTCTCTTGTAATGTCTAAAACTTTGGATTTTAGTGGTTTTACATTAACTGTGCCAGAACATTGTAGGTTTAAACTAATTTATAAAAATAGTCTAGACTTAAAATTCATTAATTCAGATAATTCTAAAAGAGCAAAACTTAATCTTTTATCTGCTACTGGCTACACACCAATCTACAACGAAATTACGCAGGCTGAACATACTGTTAATTTTGAAATGGATGGTATAGATGTTGAATATATAAAAGATTTAGAAAGTTTTTGGCAAACCGCTGGTGATTACAGATTTAATAATGTAGTTTTTAAAAATCTAAAAGTTACTGGATTTTATGAAATAGCAGATACTAGAGCATATAAAACAGTAAAATTTTCAAATGTTACTAAAGATAATAAAAAAGGTCGTGCAGAAACATATTTGATAAAAAGTTCTACTTTAACTGTTGATGATGTAATTGACGCTGATTCTATTATAGAGTATTCTGATAGAGAAGGAACTAAAATAGCAAATAGAACAGCAGCACTTGGTACAATTAATGCTTATTTTGGTCCAATTACTGTTAAGAAAAAAGAAGTTCAAACATTAGATGCTACAACAGAAGGTGAATTAATAGCTGCTGTTAATCAAATTAATAATAGCAAAGACACTATTATTAAATTAGGTGGTAATATTAAGTTAGCAGCACCTTTAAAATTTTATGTTTTAGGTAATGTTACTCTAGATTTAGCAGGTAATACTCTAGATGTAGCAGAAAACCATTTAACATTCTATTATGGTTATAAAGATGAAAACAATTATAATTTTAGAAGCAATTTAACCATAAAAGATAGTGGCAATGGTAATAGTGGTAAAATAACTGGAGTAGGATTTAATGGTAGAATAAGACTATCTACTTTAGATATGGCTGAAGAATTAAAAAATTTACCTAAGACTTATGGGCTTAATATTGATGGAGGAACTTATGCCGTTACTGGGACAGGTTCATGGGATGAATATATATTTGATGTATTCACTGATTCAGAGCCTATGGAGCAAAATATTACTTTAAATGTTAATGTTAAAAAAGGTATTTTTGAAGTTGAAGATGTAGATGGTGGAATATTTCATTTCCCTTCATCTGATAAGATTAATATGAAGGCAAACTTCAATTTTGAAACACTTATGGTAAAAGGTCGAGGTGTTATACTAGGATTTAATATTTTAGGTAAAAAAAGAATTGAAGAAGTAATACCAAATGATACAGAATTATATTATACTGATGGTAACCAAGTAATTGAACTAGAAGATAAAGCAACATTAGTTATGGATGTTAAAACTGGTACAAGTACTAGTCAACCACAATATATTAAACTTGCTAAAAAAACAGGTTTAAGTGTTGATAATGTTACATTACCAAATGTTACATTTGGATATACTGTTGTGCCAGAAGCAACAATTAATATTGCTAATATTGGTGCTGCTGAGTTAAAAATTACTAATGTAACAGTATCTGATACAGATAAATTTGAAATCAATATATCTAGTCAACCAACAATAGGCATTGGTGAAACTAATACTGATTTTAAAGTTAAAGCAAAATCTGGTCTTAATGCTGGAACACATACTGGAACAATTACAGTAACTGATGCAAATGGTGAAACATATACAGCAACTGTTACATTAAAAGTTGATCCAAAACAATTAACAGGATTAGGTATTAGTGGTTTAGATAGTACATGGGTTTATGGAGAAACTAAAACTCCAACTGCAACAGGAGTTGATGGCTTAGGAACAGGCGATTATAAAATCACTTATTCTAAGAAAGATACTTCTGGAAACTATGTAAACATAGGAAATGAATTGCCTATATTAGTAGGAGAATATAAAGCTACTTTAAGTATAATAAATCCAAATTATACAGAAAGTGAAGCTAGTGTTCCTTTTGAAATCGCACCAATTACTACAGAAGTAAAAGTAAAAAGTTATGATGAAACATTTACATATAATGGTTCAGAACACACAAAAAATGCTTATGATGTTTTATGGGCAAATAATGCTAGTTCATTAACTGATAATAAATTACCTAATGGTGATAAAGTTACTGCTGAAATTACTGGTAAAGTAAAAGATGTTAAAGATACAGCTCTTGAAAATAATACAATTGGAAAAATTACTATAACAAATAAAGATAATGTTGATGTAACTAGTTGTTACTCTAATATTGTAAAAGCTGCTGGTAAATTAACAGTAAACCCAATTTCAACACCAATAGTTGTAACAGCTGGTTCAGATAATAAAGTATTTGATGATACTGAATTAACAAAAAATAATTATACATATACTGATCATGTATTACTACCAGGTGATATGTTAGAAGTTACAATTACTGGTAG
>ERZ824488.2000-NODE-2000-length-19844-cov-4.982465_pt1 | contig 19844 bp, 17 predicted proteins | sample MGYA00519936_ERZ824488 | MGnify/ENA primary metagenome ERZ824488 (study PRJEB31778, sample SAMEA3449153) | human gut metagenome | biome: human gut; feature: human-associated habitat; material: faeces | place: United Kingdom | collected 2010/2012 ... | reverse complement strand
TATATGGATTATGCGATGATTTTTTGTCTATAGTTTTATTGGTGATTAGTATGAATGCCCTAACGGCAGACAAACGAAAAAGGCTGCCGCACAAATGTGCAGCAGCCTTTGAAAAGCTTATGTTATAACCCAGATTACTTGAGTTCAACAGTAGCGCCGGCAGCTTCGAGCTTAGCCTTGAGCTCTTCAGCCTCAGCCTTGGGAGCAGCTTCCTTAAGAGTCTTAGGAGCAGCCTCAACAGTTTCCTTAGCTTCCTTAAGGGAAAGACCGCAAGCATCCTTAACAGCCTTGATAACGTCCATCTTCTTCTCACCGAAGGAAGCGAGAACAACGTCAAACTCAGTCTTCTCAGCCTCAGCAGCTGCGCCAGCACCTGCTGCAGGACCTGCAGCTGCAACAACAGCTGTTACGCCGAATTCTTCCTGGATAGTCTCTACGAGCTCAGCAAGCTCAAGAACGGAAAGAACCTTGATTTCTTCTAAAATATTTGTAACTTTCTCAGAAGCCATGATAATAATCTCCTTTATATTTTGATTTAATTTTTTCAGGCAGCCATACGATCGTTATGATCAAGCAGCCTCTTCCTCTGCCTTCTTGTCGGCGAGAGCCTTGAGTGTAGCAGCAAGCTTCTGCATGGGACCCTGGAGAGAGCCAACCAGCTGAGCAAGCAGTGTCTCCTTGGAAGGAATCTTGGAAAGAGCCTCAACACCCTTAGCGTCATAGATAACGCCGTCAACGTAGCCTGCCTTGAGGGTAAACTTATCGTCGTGTGCTTCAGCAAACTTACCGAGGATTCTTGCGGGAGCGGTCTGATCGTGGTCGCAAACTGCGATTGCGGTTGTACCCTCGAGTACGCTGCAAAGATCATCAAGACCTGCTTCCTTGAGTGCGATACGGAGCATTGTGTTCTTTTCAACAAAGTAAGTTACACCTGCTTCTCTGAGCTCTTTTCTGAGCTGAGTATCTTCCTCAACGGTAATACCTCTGTAGTCAACAAGAACACCTGCTGAAGAATTCTTGATAAGATCGGTTACAACAGCAGCTCTTGCCTTCTTGGATTCGAGAACCTGTGCGCTTGGCATAAAATTTCACCTCCGTAAAAAGTTGAAAATTATGCTACCCATTCATAAAAAGAAAAACCTTTCCTTCAAATGACAGGAAAGGGCATACATTTATAATGTACAGCAATCTTTCCTCGGCAGGATTTACGATTTCTGCAAATTGCTTTGCATAGTCACCTGCTGTCTTTAGAATATGATAGCTCTTCATCGTTTTTAACGACTTTAATATAATATCATACTTTTCAGCGCTTGTCAAGGGCTTTTTTGAATTTTTTTAATTATTTTTTCTCATGCACGATGTTCCAGTATCTTTTCTTTTCGTTTTCGGAAAGCTCTGCCGCAAAATCCGCTTTCAGGGTCACAAAGCGTTTCAGGTCCCATATTATATGGTACATCAGCGCACGGGATTCAAACTCGCTGCGGTCTGCGGGCAGCTTCTCGGCAGAATAATGGGCAAACAGACCGTCAATATCCTCCAGCAGCCCTGCGGCATCGTTTATCTCATGGAACTCCCCGCTCATTTTCGCAAGGAAGTCCGATATGGGCTTGCCGTACTCATGTATGGGGTTCAGCGCCATAATATCCTTGTATATGCCCATAAGAACGCCGCACTGGCTTATGCGCATCTCAACGTATTTCAGGAAATAATCCTTCTCCTCAGCAAAGGAGTTTCCGATGTATCTGAGAGAACAGTTTTTCAGGTCTGCCAGCAGCCGTGAAGTTTCGTCAAAGCATGAGCCTGTGTAGCCGCTTTTATCCTCCGCCAGGATATACACGGACATTCGGGAGATTATCTGCCTGATCTTTTCATCGGTCTCCTTTTGGATACTGCGTATCCTGCCGATGCCCGTGGGCACAAAAATGTTCATCAGAACGCCGATCCCTGCGCCGATAACAAAAAGCGTCAGCTCATTCTGCATTATCTGGGGAGAGCAGTCCGCCGAGGCGAAATAGTGAGTCGCAATAACGCTGTTCATGGCGGCTGCCTCGTTCATATCAAGCCCGCTGCAGAATGCGAGAAATACCGCCAGAACCACTCCCAGAGCAGGGATACTGAACCCTGCCACCGAGAACACGGCAGTGCACAGCAGCGTTACCGCCGCAAAAGCCATCAGGCGCTTGAGCGTGACCATCAGCGTTTCCTTGCGGGTATCGCAGACCGTCAGCAGGCAGATTATCCCCGCTGAAACGGCGTAGTTCAGCCCCAGACCGTATGCTATGGCCGCTGCAATGGCTGCTCCCACGGCTGTTTTGGCTATTTTCAGCCAGTTTATCCTTTGAGTCATTCTCCGTCCTCACCTTCGGGCAAAATGTCGATAACAACAAGCTCAGGGTTGTTGAATATGCGGGGTATTCTTTCAATAGTACGGCTCAGTCCCCTGCTGACGATAAACGTCGTGTCATCAAAATCATATCTTCCGCCCGCATATTTCGGGAAAAGTCCCTGTCCCGGTGCATAAAGGCCGTTCATAAACGGAGGGAGCCGCCACTGTCCGCCATGAGCATGACCCGAAAGCACCAGGTCAAACTTGCCGAACGAACGGTAAAAGTCAATCTTCTCGGGAAAATGGGCAAGGAGGATATTGAAGCTATTTGTATCGGCATTGTCGGCACACACCTTCACGCTGTCGCCGATATCAGACTTTGCCGACGCTCCGCATATCATAATGCCGTCAATATCAACATTTTCGCCCTGAAGCACGGTAACGCCGAAGCTCTCCGCACGCCTGCTGAAAGTTTCCCACATATTCCCCCTGTACTCATGATTACCCGAAACGTAGTAGCAGGGATATTTTTTCGCAATAGCTTTAAGCAATGTGTCGGAATTTTTATTATCCGTCCTGTTGTCGAAAATATCACCTGTGAGCACGATAATATCAGGCTCAGCCGCATCTACTGCATTGATGAGATTTTTCATATTCTTGCCGTATGAACAACTGTGCAGGTCGGATATCTGAACGATGCGCACTTTTTTGGTGACCTTGCGACTCACAAGTGTATAGCGGACTGTTCTCAGGGGAAAGCTTACAGCGGATAGTATAAAAACCACTGCCGCAAGCGCTCCAAGTATTTTCAGGAAGATGTATTTCTTTGTCGGCTTGTCCTTTTTCGTCATCTTATTCCTCCGAAGTTTGTGATATGAATATTATAGCGCAATATAAGCGGCGTGTCAATGAGCCGCTAAGGGATTTTAACTTGACAAAGCAATGATGGCAGTATATACTAAAATTAAACAAATATACGCATATTATTTATAAGAGTGTATAAACATATGAATATACAGAAAGGAAATGTAATATGAACTATTCGGAAGAAGCACTGAAAAAACACAGCCAGTGGAAGGGCAAGATAGAGGTCATCAGCCGTGTTCCCCTTAAAACAAGGGACGACCTTTCTATCGCATACACCCCGGGCGTTGCGGCTCCCTGCCTTGCTATTGAAAAAGATCCCGACCTGAGCTATGAATATACTCGCCGCTCCAATCTGGTTGCAGTCATCACAGACGGAACTGCCGTTCTGGGACTGGGCGACATCGGCCCTCTCGCCGCTATGCCTGTTATGGAGGGCAAGAGCGCACTGTTCAAGGAATTCGGCGATGTTGATGCCATTCCCATCTGCGTGGCTTCCAAGGACACTGAGGAGATCATCAAAACTGTACGCCTTATCTCAGGCTCATTTGGCGGAATAAATCTGGAGGACATCTCTGCTCCCCGCTGCTTTGAGATTGAGAGACGTCTCCAGGAGGAATGCGATATCCCCGTATTCCACGATGACCAGCACGGAACCGCCGTTGTAACTCTTGCGGCTGTCATCAATGCTCTCAAGCTCACCAACAGGAAAATCGAGAACATCAAAGCTGTCACCAGCGGAGCAGGTGCTGCCGGCATTGCCATAGTCAAGCTGCTTATTGCAATGGGTCTGAAAAATGTTATTATGTGCGACCGCCACGGCGCTATTTACAAGGGCAGGGACGGTCAGAACCATGAAAAGGAGCTTATTGCCGACATCACAAACCAGAACTGCGAAAAGGGTACTCTTGCCGAGGTCATTAAGGGCGCTGACCTGTTTATCGGAGTTTCCGCACCTAACTGTGTTACCGAGGAAATGGTAAAGAGCATGGCTCCCCAGCCTATCCTCTTCCCCATGGCAAACCCTGACCCCGAAATTCTTCCCGAGCTTGCCAAGAAAGCGGGCGCAGCCGTTGTGGGAACAGGCAGAAGCGATTATCCCAACCAGATAAACAATGTGCTTGCTTTCCCCGGCATTTTCAGAGGAGCTCTTGATGTGCGTGCCTCCCGCATAAACGATGAAATGAACATTGCCGCAGCCCGTGCCATTGCGGAGTCAGTTCCTGCAGACAAGCTGTGCAGCGAATACATCATTCCCGATGCTCTTGACCACCGGATGGCTCAGAGAGTTGCGGAAGCTGTAAGAAAGGCTGCCATTGAAACGGGAGTTGCAAGAATCAAGTAAGAATATATAACACAAAAGCCATTGTCCGTATTGGACAATGGCTTTTAATTTTTGCTGTATTCAGCGGCAAGACCGTCCTTGATACCCTGCATAATGATATCACGGGCCTTTGCGGCTTCTGCCTTAGGAAGAGGCTCAACATCTTTAAGAGGATAATCAATGCCAAGATTCTGATATTTTACCTTGCCCATGTCGTGGTAAGGAAGAACATCGAGCGCCTTGACGGATTTCAGCTTTGAGATAAACATGCCCAGTTCGTGGAGATACTTCTCATTGTAAGTGATCCCGGGAACTACTACGTGACGTATCCAGAGCTGCTTCTTTTTGCTGCTTGCATACTCAGCGAAAGCAAGAATATTCTTGTTACTGTGACCTGTGAGCTTTTTGTGCTCCTCGTCATTGATATGCTTTATATCAAGCATGATAACATCGGTAACATCAAGCAGACGGTCAACATCGACAGTATTTTCGGGATTGAATGTTATTCCCGAGGTATCAAGACAGGTGCTTATTCCCCTCTCATGAGCCTTTTCAAAAAGCTCGGTAAGGAAAGGAAGCTGAGCCATTGGCTCGCCGCCTGTGCAGGTGATTCCACCGTCCTTGAGGAATTCCTTGACACCATCGTACATGGCAAGGATCTCATCAACGGTAACAGGCTTGCCGATATCAGGGTGCTTTTCGCTGTGGAACTGCCATGTGTCGGGGTTATGGCAGTAAAGGCATCTCATAGGACATCCCTGGAAAAAGACGACGAACCTAATACCGGGTCCGTCGACTGTTCCGAAGGATTCTGTTGAATGAATGTAACCTATCATCTACAGAATACTTTCTATTAAAGAGCTGCGTGGAATGTTCTGGAGATAACGTCATCCTGCTGCTCCTTGGTAAGCTTGATGAAGTTTACTGCATATCCGGAAACACGGATAGTGAGCTGAGGATAGTTCTCGGGGTGCTTCTGAGCATCGAGAAGAGTATCACGTGTGAATACGTTAACGTTGAGGTGGTGGCCGCCCTTAACTGCATAACCGTCAAGAAGACCTACCAGGTTTTTGATCTGCTGTTCATTTGCTGCCATAGTAAAAACTCCTTTCAAAATAAAGGTGGATCTGTATTATACCGAATGAGTGTATTTTTATATGGCTATAAGAAACACACCGTAGGGTTTATTTTATGCTGACGGCCTATAAAGACCGTCAGCCAAAATAATTCTTTGGAAGCGATTATCTGTCGTTATCGCTTGTGTTGGGGATATTAGCGCACTTGGGGCAGAGAGCATCGATATCGAGGTCGCCGACAAATACGCCTGTGTCCTTACCAAGTGCATCAGGAATGATGGAGAAGGTATTGGAGATACCGTCCTGAGCGTTGGAGAACTGGAGCTTGGATACGGAAGAGAGAGATGCGGAAGCACCGTGAGTATCTCTGCCGCTCATGGGGTTAGCACCGGGAGCAAGAGGCACTCCGAGCTTACGTCCATCAGGTGTAGAACCGGTCTTCTTACCATATACAACGTTGGAAGTAATGGTAAGGATAGAGGTTGTAGGAATACCATGTCTGTAAGTGTGCTGCTGACGGATCTTGTTCATGAATCTGTTGAGGATATCCTCAGCGATCTCATCAACACGGTCATCATTGTTACCATACTTGGGGAAGTCGCCCTCGATCTGGTAGTCAACAACGATACCCTGCTCGTTTCTGATGGTCTTAACCTTAGCATACTTGATAGCAGAGAGGGAGTCAGCTACAACGGAGATGCCGGCGATACCTGTTGCAAAGTATCTCTTTACTTCTCTGTCGTGGAGAGCCATCTGGAGGCTTTCGTAGCAGTACTTATCGTGCATGTAGTGGATAATGTTAAGAGTATTTACATAGAGCTCTGCGAGCCATGTCATCATGTCGTCGTACTTCTCCATTACATCGTCGTAATCGAGGTACTCGGAAGTGATAGGTCTGAACTTGGTAGCAACCTGAACGCCGCTGATCTCATCAACACCACCGTTTATAGCGTAGAGGAGGCACTTAGCGAGGTTAGCTCTTGCGCCGAAGAACTGCATTTCCTTACCAACAACCATGGAAGATACGCAGCAAGCGATAGCGTAGTCATCGCCGTGAATAACTCTCATGAGGTCATCATTCTCATACTGGATAGAAGATGTATTGATGGAGATCTTTGCGCAGTACTCCTTCCAAGGCTCAGGGAGTCTTGTGGACCAGAGAACGGTCATGTTAGGCTCGGGAGCTGTGCCAAGGTTTTCGAGAGTGTGGAGGTAACGGAAGGAGTTCTTTGTTACCATAGATCTGCCGTCAACGCCCATACCGCCGAGGGACTCAGTTACCCACTGAGGATCTCCGGAGAAGAGGGAGTTGTACTCGGGAGTTCTTGCAAAACGAACGAGACGGAGCTTCATGATGAAGTGGTCGATGAGCTCCTGAGCCTGCTCCTCGGTGAGGATGCCTCTCTTGAAGTCTCTTTCGAAATAGATATCGAGGAATGTGGATGTACGTCCGAGGGACATAGCAGCACCGTTCTGATCCTTTACAGCGCCAAGGTAGCCGAAGTAAAGTGCCTGAACAGCTTCCTTAGCTGTTGTAGCAGGCTTGGAGATATCGCAGCCGTAGATCTCAGCCATCTTCTTGAGGTTTTCAAGTGCTCTGATCTGCTCAGCGATCTCTTCTCTTGCACGGATCTTTTCCTCAGTCATAGGGCAGGTGTAGAAAGCCTTCTGCTCCTGCTTGTCTTCGATAAGTCTGTCAACGCCGTACAGAGCAACACGTCTGTAGTCGCCGATGATTCTTCCTCTTCCGTAAGCATCGGGAAGACCGGTAAGGATATGAGCAGTTCTTGCCTTTCTCATTTCAGGGGTGTAAACATCGAATACGCCTGCGTTGTGGGTCTTTCTGTATTCGGTGAAGATGTGCTTGATCTCAGGATCAATGGTGTAGCCGTTGTCGGAGCAAGCCTTCTCAGCCATTCTCAGACCGCCGTAAGGCATAAGAGCTCTCTTGAAAGGCTTGTCTGTCTGGAGACCAACGATCTGCTCCAGATCCTTATCAATATAACCTGCTGCGTGAGAAGTAAGAGAAGATACAACCTTTGTATCCATATCGAGAACGCCGCCTGCTTCTCTTTCCTTCTTTGCAAGCTCCATAACGTCAGCCCAGAGCTTCTTGGTAGCTTCTGTAGGGCCGGCGAGGAAGCTTTCATCGCCGTAATAAGGTGTGTAGTTCTTCTGGATGAACTCACGGACATTGATTTCCTTGGTCCAGTGACCGCCTACGAAACCTTCCCATTCCTGTGGCATTTGACTCATAGTATATTTTCCTCCTTCAATCTTTTGCGCCGCTTTATGCAGCACAAAGCCTTGTAGTGCTGTGAGATGAAATACGCAGTTGCTCCGTCACGCTATGTAAATTTTACCGAAAATTTCTGTAAAATCCGCATTACTTATGCACATTCCAACAAACTATACCGTTTGAGTGGTTATTCACTGCGCATAAAAAACCGCAAGGTTTGTTGCCCTGCATGGTCCGCACGGCTGCAATACTTCTTATTACTTATATAATACAATATACGTCCTGATTTGTCAAGTGTTTTTTTATGTTAATTTGGCATTTAACATTACAAAAATGATATGCCCCCCTATATACGGGGGCATATGGCATGATTTTCAGTCATAATATCCTGTTTTTCGCATAAAATGAGCATTTTCAGGCAGTTTTGTCCCCATCGGCGCTCTTCTTTCTGAACACGATAAGCTTGCTGAGAAAGTAGTTGAGTATCATAACAAGTATGCCGCACAGGAGCTTTACCACCAGCTCGTTGAAGCGCATAACATCGACGAATGCGAACATTATAATAACCTCGCAGCCGTATGAGAAAAGTCTTCCTCCTGCAAATGAAAGCAGCTCCTTCACATATGCTTTCGCAGTGGTGTCGTGTGCCTCAAACACGAAGAATTTATTGGTGAAAAACGCAAAAAGCATCGAAACCACCCATGAGAATGTAGCCGCCCCCGCAGATGATACCGCCGAATTTTCCATTGCCGCCATGACCGCCGAAAAGCTGTGGGTATCCACGCCCGAAAAGTCAGTTAACGCAAGCCTGAGTCCGAAATGTGAGACATAGTTTATAAGCGTTGTGAGCACGCCGTAAAACACATATATTATCACATTTTCAAACTTCATGCACAGCTCGCACAGAGGCTTTGGCAGTATGGAAAATATCTTTCGGAAGGTTTTTCTTGTCATAAAAGGTCCTTTCACTTCAAAAGACAGAACCGCCGGTTGACCGACGGTTCTGATCAGAGATTACTTTATAAGCTTGTTGCCGCACTCAGCGCAGAACTTTGCAGTTTCGCTGGTGATCTTTGCGCCGCACTGGTCGCAGAATCTGATCTTGGGCTTGTGAGCCTCAACGGGAGCAGATGCGGCAGGTGCAGGAGCGGGCTTGGGTGCTTCCGCAGGCTTTGCGGGAACAGGAGCGACAGCCTTAGGAGCCTCGGCAGGCTTAGGTGCCTCCACAGGCTTAACAGCTGCGAGTGCAGGTGCCGGCTTAGGCGCTTCCACAGGCTTGGGTGCCTCAACGGGTTTAGCAGGAGCCGCAGGTGCAGCCTTTGGAGCCTCTGCAGGCTTAACAGGTGCAGCGGGCTTAGGCGCTTCCACAGGCTTAGGTGCCTCAGCGGGCTTAATAGGAGCAGCAGGTGCAGCCTTGGGAGCTTCAACAGGCTTTGCAGGCGCTGCTGCTACGGGCTTGGGTGCCTCGGTATGAGCAGCGGATACGACCACTTCAATAGGCTTGATGGGCTTTATCTTTTCAATTTCTGCATCAACAGGCTTTGCGGCAGGAGCCTTTTCAGCAGCGGCAGCAGGTGCAGGAACAGGTGCAGGCACGGGTGCGGGCACGGGTGCGGGAGCCTTTTCGGCAGCTTCTGCCTTAGCTCTTGCAGCCTCAATAGCAAGGCGCTCTTCTTCAAGCTCTTTGAGCTTTGCTTCCTCGGCAGCCTTGATGTCCTCAGCTTCTCTCAGCTTTGCGGCAGCCTTATCCTTCTGGATAACGCCCAGTATTCCGTTGAGCATCTTAACAGGGTTATCGAGATTCTTCTTGATTCCGCAGGGAAGCTCGCTGGATTTGCCGCTCTTCTCAACAACATGGAGAGTAGCTGCAAACAGTGACTTCTTCACCTCAAAGCGCTCAATCTGATCTACAGGGATATGTCCCAGACCGTTCTTGCCCTGATAATAGAGCTGGTCAAGGGTGAGCAGGAAGGAGTCCTCGGGAACGCCCATTGTCACCATATGTATCAGCAGAGGAAGTTCAAACTGCTCTGTGCTTGCATATGTGTTCTGTATTTTGATAAAGGAGCTTTCAAATGCCTTGGAAATGCCGGAAACATAGAACTGAGCCTCGGTCACACTGTTGTCGGCCATGAGAGTTTTGAGCTTTTCAACGTATCCGTCACGCTCAATAGTCTTAAGGTGAGTGATGTGCAGCTCGACCTGAGTGATGAAGCGCTTCTTGGTCTCGGAGTCGATATCCATCTCGTTAATGTCCTTGATAAGTTCGAAGCTCTGATGCTCGGTAGTTGTGCCAAGGTTTCTGCACTTCTGGGCAAGGATATTGCTGTCTGCCTCTCTTATCTTGGAGTTTACCTTGCCGATGTAGCGCTGGAGCATATCATCGGGGCAGTGTGCCTCATTTTTGTTGATCTTTTCAAGGAGAACGATAAGCTCTGCACGGGACATACCGTTGATATTTTCGGTAAGCTTTGTGAAATACTTGACGTGACGGTCATTGATCTCATCGTCAAGACGCTTGATGTACGGGAATGTATATTCGGGAGTAAAGTCACCCTCAAGGATCTTATCCTTTATCTCGTTGAGCTTCTTTACATCTTCATTCTTGATATTTTCGGTCAGCTTGTCAAGCTCAGCCTTTTCAAGCTTCTCTCCCCTCTCCCTGCACTTAGCGGCAGATGCCTCATAGAGCTTGGGATCAAGAGAAGGCTTGCGGTTTTCAAGGTCTTCCTCAAACTTTTCAAGAGCTTCACGGTCAAGCTTGTCGATGGAAGCCATCTGCTTATCAAACTCAGCCTTGTCAATAGCTTTGAGACGGCTCTCGATCTGCTCAACATAAGGCTTGCCTGCCTCTGCATATTCGGGAGTTTCGCTGATGGTGAGCCTCATCTTCATAAGCTTATCCTTGGGCGAACCCGCAATGTTGCTGCAAAGGTCTGCAAGCTCCTTCTTGATAAGCTCGGCAGTGCGTTTGTCGATCTGCTCGATATATTTTGCGGTAAGCTCCTTGTCGAAATCGTCGCCTGTAAGGGCTTCTCTGAGCTTGGAAAGCTCCTTTCTGGGAGTGTTGGGGATATTCTTGCAGAGGCTTTCAAGCTGAGACTTGATGAGGGATATCTCCTGCTTTCTTATCTTCTCCAGATAAGGAGCGGCATTCTCCTTGCGCAGTCCCAGTGCGCTGATATCGGCAGTGAGTTTTTCAAGCTCGGGCTTTTTGAGCTTTTCGATACCCTTGCACATACTGTCAAGCTTGTCGGTCTCGATCTTATTAAAGCGCTTGTCGATCTCGTCAAAATACTTCTTGGTATATTCGGGATCGTACTTTTCGTTTTTGAGCTTTTCGGTGAGCTGTGCAAGCTCAGGCTTCTGCATATTGCCAATGTTCTTGCAGAGACCGTCTGCTTCGGCATTGTAAAGAGCCTTTCTTCTTGCCTTTACGGAATCAAAGTAGCCAGCGGTCATATCGGGAGCATACTTTTCGTCCTTCAGCTTTGCTTCAAGAGCATCGAGCTTTGCAAAGTCCATGGAAGCGATATCCTTGCACATCTGAGCAAGCTCTTCCTTTTTGAGTGCCTTTTCTCTTTCGGCAGTCATGGGCATATACTTCTTGACGATATCCTCGGGATACTTTTCGCTTTCCAGCTGAACGATGATCTCTGCCAGAGCCTTTGCGTCCATCTGAGGAATGGTCTCGCACTTCTTTACAAACTCGGCATTTTCAAGCTCAACGGCTCTCTTCTCAATGTCAGCAGCGTACTTGTCGGTAAGCGCAGCCTTGAATCTGCCGGACTTGATGACTTCTCTCATCTTGTCAAGCTTAGCCTTGTCGGCAGTTGCAATGCCCTCAAATTCCTTGTCGGCAGCCTGCTTTTCAAGAACTTCAAAGCGCTGGGATATCTGCTTTCTGAAAGGTGCTTTAAGCGCATCGCCGCACTTTACTTCATCAAGCTTCTTGGAGATATCCTCCAGAGCCTTCTCTGCAGCGGTCTCGATATCCTTGCATATCTCGCTTATCTGAGTTCTCGCAAAGCCGTCCCTTGCGGAAGCAATCTTTGCAGTGAAGTGCCTCTTGAACATCTTGTCAAACCTGTCGGAAGCCAGATCCTTTTCCAGCTTGTCGGCAGCGGCAGCATCGGGAATGGTCTTGAACATATCGGTAAGCTCACGGAGCTGTGCGCTGAGCATACCGTCATTGATCTCGGCAAGGTAAGGAGCTGCCACAACTTCGTCAAAGCCGCCCTCCTTGATCTTCTTCTTGAGAGCAGCCAGCTCGTCGTAATTTTTGAGAGAAACGCCTGTGCAGAGAAGCTTCAGCTGATTTTTCTCGCAGTCGTTGAGAGCAAGCTTGATCTTGAGCAGGTACTTGCCTGTGGTCTTCTTGTCAAGCTTCATGTCGTAGATATATGTACGGAGCTTTTTCAGCTCAGCTTCATCAAGAGCGGAAAGGTCTGCGCAAAGGTCAGCCAGCTCCTTTTCATTCTTGACAGCCTTTTCCATTTCTTCCTTGGTGGCAAAAACGGTGCCGTTGTATGTGCGTGACTGCTTCTCAAACTCTTCGCAGTATGCAGCAAGCTCATCGGCAGCGGGAACGTTTTTCAGCTTATACTTGGCAGCCGCATTTTTAAGGTCCTCCAGAATAACGGAAGCCTTTGCACCGCCGCAGCAAAGCTTGCCGTCAGCAGAGCGGCAGTCAGCGGGAACATATGCCTTTGCCAGATACTCGCCCAGCTCGGCAGCCGAAAGTGCTGAGGAGCACCAGTAATCGGAAATAGTCTCGATATTCTCAGCATCGGCAGGAGACGCTGCTCTTGCCAGATTGAACACGCTTGCAAATGCGGGACGGATCTTCAGCAGCTCGGATACATGAGCCTTTACACCCTCGGGAGAGCCAAGCTCTGCAGCCCTGAGCAGCTTTTCAGCCTTTTCGGCATCAGGCTCGGTATATTTGAAGCCATAGCCGTTCTTTTCGGAAACAAGCTTTCTGAGAGCCTTGCCCATATCCTCGGTGGTCTCGCAGGAAGCAAAGTCCTTTTCCTCGGTCTTTATGCCGCACTTTTCTGCCTCAGCCATAAAAAATGCCGCCATGTATTTTTTCATGTCAAAGTCAATGCCGCCGCTCTTGAATGCGGAAACATTGGGTTCCATGCTCTTTTCAAATTCATCGGCAAGCTTTATGCCCTTGTCAAGCTCCATGCACCTTGACTCGTTGGTGTCCATGGTTATCTTGCCGTCAAACAGGTCAAACTGAGGCTCGCCCACATACTCTGTTCCCACATAAGAGGAAAGAGCGTCCTTTAAATGAGCGTCAAGTCTGTCCTTTATCTCCTTATCGCCAAGAACGGCCGGCTCTTCAAGAGTGCCCTTCTTGTAAAGAAAATGGTTGGTAAACTTCTTGAACGGCTGAACAACGTTTGTCAGCGGGGTAACGGGGGCATAGTTCTTGCCCTCTTTTCTCATATGCTCCTCGCTGATAATAAGAGTATCATGCTTGCCGTCTATCATCCAGTCATAAGCCATGAATGTCTCTTTAAAAAGCAGATTTGAGATATAGACAGTTCCATTCTCGGCAGCTATCTTTCTTGCCTCTGCTATCTTGAAGGGAAGATATTCCTTTCCGTCAGCGGACATAAGCAGCATATCGGCCATGCGGCAGATATCCATACTGTTGCTTTTAGCCTCCTCAGGGGAACAGGGCGTATAGATCAAACCATCGAGCAGAGGGTGGCAGAAAAGCCTTCCGCTGCTGAAAAAGCTGTCACTGAACGCACTCTTGAATTCCTCACAGGACTCTTTAAAGCGATTGTAATTGATTGTTTCCACAGCAATGATTCCTCCCTTTGTATTTTGCCAAAAAAGTACGCGCATACAGGCATACTTTTCCTATAATTGTAATCATTATACCAAAAAGCAAACCGTCTGTCAACGAATTATTAGAGTATTTTATACAAAAATATTTCCGCTTGCTTTTGGTACTTTTGCATAACGTAACAAGTCGTCATAAAAACAATGTTCATAAAAAATGGGCTTCCCACACGCAGGGAAGCCCATTTTTCACTCTTTTTTCGTGCCTGCCTCACAGGCAGCAAGCAGCATATCGTAAACAGGTATCACTTGCCTGATATCTGCCGCTATCTTATCGGCAAGGCGGTCGCTGAACAGCATATACCAGTCGGTGCTGAGAGCTGTCAGACCTATATTCTTCCGATTGAGCCACAGGCATTTTTCCTCGCTCTGGTCGGGGAAATGATTTCGCTTATACACATCTCCGTAAAGCTCAAAAACGCTTTGGGAAGAAAAAGCGTCAGCAGCAGCGATATAAAGCGGACTGTCCCCTTTTATCATCTCACGCATTGCATCCATGGTCTCACGGGCAGGCTCGTAAAATCCGCAGCCGTACTCAAAGCCGTTTGCCGAGATATCAAAATAAAAGCATGGCAGGGAGTAATAAAGCTCCCTTGTACGGCCGAAAGTACACCACATATTCTCCCTGAAAACCGACTTTCCCCGTGAATATCTTGCGTCACGGTATATCCTTGAAATGCGCACGCTGTTGATGAGCGGGTCTATTTTCTGCATTTCGGGCAGCAGCTTTTCGGTGAACTCCCTGAACGGCTCCGCAACAAATCTGCGGTAGTCGTCCTTATGCTCGTTGAACCATAACTTACTGTCATTCAGGCGGTTCATGGTGAGAAAATCTATGGTCTGAGGTGAAAATGGCATATCATATCCTCCGTTTTCCGTTAGTGTATATTCATATGATATCCCTTTGATGTGAAAAAATCAAGAACATTTCTGAAAACAGTATCAGTCAAGCTTCTCCATAAACTCGTCAACATACTTTATATAATCGCCCACACGCATCAGGGTAGCTGCATGACCTCCGCTTACATGGCCGATCATAGGTGAGGGCATCATTTCCATAAGGTCATTCTGCATATCACGGTCAAAGTAGCCATCGTCCTCGGGGAGTACCAGCAGCACTCTTCCGTCAAGGTATGCGAATTTATCCGCTGTGCAGGGCTGCCGGTTTATAACATCAGCCACAAGGCGGGTCATATGAACATCAAACTCAGATGTATAGCCGCTGTAGATATCGTTGAACATATCACGCATATAATAAGCCTCTTCCGCAGAAGCCCCCTCAACATGACCCATGCTCTGCTTCATTTCAAATAATTTTACAATGCTGTAGGGAACTGTTTTCATAGCCTTGAGGACAATGGGAGCAGCGTTCTTGTACTTGCTTCTCAGTGCACCGACAGTTCTTTCGGAAAGCGCCGCTGTGGAGAACAGGCACATTGCCTCTGTCCTTTCGGGAAACTCGGACGCAAGGAGCTGAGCCATGTACCCGCCGAATGAAGCTCCCATCCAAACCGCCTTATCCACATCAAGATAATCCAGCAGGTCGATTATCGCCTCGCACAATGACTTCATATCCATGCACTCAAAGGGATAGTCAAAGGTGATGAACCTGTATCTGCCCTCCAGAGCGCTTACATACGGATACACCGCCTCGGAGGTGCCAAGTCCGCCTACAAGAAAAACAATGGTCTTGTCCCCTTTTCCGCAGTCCATATATTTGAAATTGCAGCCCTTTACAACTGCCTCCTCATAGTGATGGCTGTCGAAAAAGCGCTTCTTGCCACGTCTGTAGGACAATGACTCAGGCAGAGCCTTTTCCTCATCAAAGGGCAGTCCGCAGCAGCGCTTTATATCCTGTGCCCACTGCTCGGGATAGCTCATTAAAAGCTGCTCATGGCTGTAGTCCCTCGCCACGATATCGGCATCGGGAAAATGCTTGTTGTATCGGTCAAAATACTTCTCACCCATTTTCAGAGCGTAGAAGATATGAACAGTCGTGCCCCCCACACGGATATTGTCTTTAAGGGGAGTTACCAGATCGGAGTAGAACTGGTTGTAAATGCTCTTTTCCGATGCAAAGCTTATGCTTGCGAACAGCTTCTCAAAGGTCTTGATATTATTTTCAGCCTCTTTGGGGTCCTCTGCCTTTTTGAGCATCATATTTGTCATCCACTCGGGCAGCTTGCCGTCATGGGCAGCCTTACCGAGTACAGGCTTGACTATGGCTGACTGGATACGTGCGCCCACTATACCTGCCTGGTCAAGATCGGAAGAGCCTATAAAGCCGTGATCGATATGTATTTTTTCACGTCCGATAAGCAGCCCCACAAAGCTTCCGCCCAGCGAGCAGCCGTAAGCGGCAAATATACGTCCGCCGAATTTTGCTTTGATATAGCTTTCTATCTTTTCAGTTTCCTCGGTCATTGTGGGGAAAATTGCATCAGGCTCATTTTCGTCAAAGCCGTCGTATGAAATGCAAACTACCTGAAAAGTATCTTTCAGCAAGGGTATCACAGCCGAAAATGTTTTCCAGTGGCAGCAGGTTCCGGGAAGCAGCATTATAACAGGTTTATCTTCATTGCCAAAGCGATAGAATTTCATATGTTTATCCTCCTTTGGTTAGCTTACGCTAATACCTGTATTCTATTATACACCTTTTCACGCAAAATGCAACAGGAAGATACAAAAAATCCCGCAGCCCTTTCGGGTCACGGGATAAGTTTTTTGCAATATCAGTTCTGGTCAAAAAGCTTCTTGGGGTAGTATCTCTTGTATGCGTCCTGATTTTTTACAACGTTCTGAGCCTCGGTCCACTGAGTGATGAGAGCGTCAAAATCCTCGGACTTCATCTCGTAAAGGAGCGAATCCTTTGCACTGAGGAAGTACTCGTCAGTTTCGAGAACGTCCATCTTGAGGACAATGTAATATTTTTCGCTGTTGGAGGATTCGATGATCTGGATATCACCCTTCTGCATCTCGTCAAACACCTTGGAAACAACTGCGGAATCGGGAGTTGTGCCGCTCTTTTCAATAACGGTCTTGTTAGAAGAGATCTGCTCGCCTGAATCGGTAGTCTCCTCTGCGGAAGCATCGGCGGAAGTTTCTGTCGTATCGGCAGCTTCCTCTGTTGTAGAGCTGTCAGCCTCGGCTGTTTCCTCTGCGGTATCAGCGGTCTCATCAGCTTCGGCAGTGTCCTCAGTGGAAACCTCTGTTGCATCTTCTGCGGTCTCGGCAGAATCGGTGATCTCGTCGGCATTATCCTCCAAAGCAGCCTCTGCATCGGAAGGAGTTACCTCAGCAGTAGAGGTCTCGGTCTCTGCTTCGTCAGTGGCCGCATTGGCAGCTTCTTCAGCGGCAGCAGCCTCGGCTTCTGCCTTGAGGTTGTCATAATATGCGGTATATTCGGCGTTAAGAGCATCGAAATCCTCGCCGTTTTTGTAGCGCTCAACATAGCTCTCAGCCATGGACATGATCTCAGCCTTGCCGTCGGACTTGAGCAGATTGCCCGAACCGTCCTTCAGCTCCATAGCAATGTAGTTTATCATTGCATAGTTTTCATCAAGATATGTCTTTATCTCGTCATCGGAAACAGCATATTCGCCGCCCTCGGAGTAGATGGTCTTGAACACCTTGTCCCTCTTCTGAGAATTGAGATAAAGGGAGGTAAAGGACTTTTCGCTGATACCCATTTTGGTGTAATACTCGCCTGCATAGTCCCAGGTCTGGTCGCAGTAAACCTTTGCAGCGTCCTTTTCATCGGCTGTAATGGTAAGACCCAGCTCGGTGAACTTTGCTTCGATAGCCGCATATTCCTGCATGGACTTGGTAGCCTCGTCATATATCCATGTCTTAGCATCCTTGCCGTCGATCTGAGAGCTGAAAACGGCAGCGGTAGTTGTTGTGCCGTCAGCGGAAGCTACTGCATCGCTTGATGCGGAATTTTCCTCATTGAGCTTGGACTGTGCGCTGTAGTAAGCGGACTGGAGATAATAGATGAAGATACCCGCAGGGATATCGCTGCCGTCAATGGTAGCGCCCCATGTGGTATTTTCGCCGCAGGCTGTCATAGAGGACATAACAGCGGCAGCCGCAGCAACTGCGGTAATTTTCTTTATATTAAATCTTGCCATTTGAACTAACCTATCCTTTCGTTGACTTTGAGGGACAATGCACCGTATGCCGGGCAATCTCCCACAGGATAATTACATTTAATTATACCACGCCGCCGGATAAATGTCTATAGATTTTAAAAAATTTAAATCAGGCGCGCAATTATTCCGTTATTTTATTCAAAGTCAGCACCATAATAAGCTTGATTTTTATTATTTTCGACAATATATTACGCCTTTTTATTGCAGATGAGCCAGCCAAAGGCACAGCCGCACACTCCTCCGATGATATGTGCCATCTGGGAGATGTTATCGTGAGCAAACAGACCGTTCAGCACTTCCGTTCCCAGATAAAGCACAGCCACGCAGATAAGTGTGAGAGGTATCTCGCCGCTGCCGCTGTTGGCAAAGGAGCTGAGAAGTATCATCATAAACGCAATTCCGCTTGCCCCCAGAAGAGCCATCCCAGGGAAGAAGATAACGTTGATAAGTCCCGTAATGAACGCTGTGAAGATTATCATTATCAGCAGGCGCTTTCCGCCGTATTTTTCTTCCAGCATAGGTCCTACCAGCAGTATTACGGTGAAATTGCCCATAAAGTGGGACATATCCGAATGGCCCAGCACATGGGTGAACATTCGCAGATAAAAAAGCGGGTCGGTCAGCGGAGCACGGTAAACCGAAAAGAACCTCACAGCGGCGCTCTGACCGATAAACTGAATAAGCAGAGTTGCCCCCAGCGCCAGCAGTGCAAATGTAAGTGTTACGGGAGAATTGTATGTTATCTTAGGAAATTTCATTGCCTATCCCCTTTCGGTTGTAAAAAAAGAGCCGCTTTCACAGAAACTGCAAAAGCGACTCTTCAAAATCGCAGAAATTATTCAGCAGCGTAAACGCTAACCTTCTTGCGATCCTTGCCAACGCGCTCGAACTTTACCTTGCCGTCAACAACAGCGAAGATAGTATCGTCAGAACCGATCTGAACGCCTGCGCCGGGATGAATATGAGTACCTCTCTGGCGAACGATGATGTTGCCTGCGGTTACGAACTGACCGTCAGCTCTCTTAACTCCAAGTCTCTTGGATTCGCTGTCACGACCGTTCTTAGTGGAACCCATACCTTTTTTATGTGCAAAAAACTGCATGGAAATTCTAATCATGATTGGTAGCCTCCCTTTCAATAATAATCCTGATACAGCCGGGAAACTCCTCGGATATCAGACCGAGATGAGCGTAAAACGACTCAAGCAGTCTGCGGGAATTCTCGCTGCCGCTTTTCAATTTCAGAGCAAGCTTATTTTCAAGCACTGATACCTCCGCTTCATCGTTAAAGAAGTCGGTAACGGTATTGCACACAAGCTCTGCCGCCGAGGAAACGGATGCGCACACAACGTCGCTCCCACTTTCGCCCCAGCCTGCATGACCTGATAGTGAAAAGCCCGATAAACCGCCGTTTTTCTTATAAAAAACAGCCTTTATCATGCCTTGATAGCGTCGATTCTTACCTTAGTGTAAGGCTGTCTGTGACCCTGCTTCTTGTGAGTGGATCCTTCCTTAGCCTTGTAGGTGAAAACAGTTATCTTCTTGGACTTACCATTCTTGATAACCTTAGCCTCTACGGATACACCTGCAACGTAGGGAGCGCCAACTGTAAGAGCGCTGTCGTTGTTTACAGCAATTACCTTGTCAAAAGTAACTGTGTCATCAGCGTTAACTGCGAGCTTCTCAACGAAGATCTCGTCGCCTTCCTTGACCTGATACTGCTTTCCGCCTGTTTCGATAATAGCGTACATTTTACGGCACCTGCCTTTTCCTATAAAAACTCGCTGCACCAGGCGAGCTGCCAATGGGCACACTGCTTCCATAGCCTGTTACATGCGGCAAGAAAAATTATACCACGCCGAATTTGTTTTGTCAAGGGCTTTTTTACACTTTTTTTATTTTTTTTTGCGGGATTTTTCATTCTGCTGCCCACTGTCAATCAAACCAAGTTATACTAATCTTTAATCGTTCTATAGACAAAGCCGACAGATGAAATAAGACCA
>ERZ824488.1999-NODE-1999-length-19846-cov-3.580719_pt1 | contig 19846 bp, 13 predicted proteins | sample MGYA00519936_ERZ824488 | MGnify/ENA primary metagenome ERZ824488 (study PRJEB31778, sample SAMEA3449153) | human gut metagenome | biome: human gut; feature: human-associated habitat; material: faeces | place: United Kingdom | collected 2010/2012 ... | reverse complement strand
GGTCTGGAGCTTGAAGAAGGCATATACAAAACAAACATTAGACAGTACGCTTGGAGTTAGTGGAAGGACAATTCAGGAAGAACTGGCGGCACATGTAAATGACAGATACTATTTAGGGACACACTATTGTGGAGAATACACGATTCCCGACCGATGTATGCATCCAAATGGATCGCCAGGATATAACAATTATACAGGACTTAACTGCACAGGATTTATTGCATTTGTTGTAGGAAAATGTGGTGGAGATCTTGGAATGATTGCAAGAATGGGACGAAATGGTGGATATACAAATGGTTCTAACTGGTATAAATATCTGAAATCTGTTAATGTAGAGTGTTATGCGTACAATTCTATTGCTGAATTACTCCGAAATGGACGTGCGGAAAAAGGTGATATTATGTATAAAGAACCAAAAAACTGGAACTGCGGAGAAGACTGTCACCTTGCATTTTTCTGGGGAGACACAGCATGGGATAATAAATTCTGGCATTCGCTGGAAGATGGAAATCAAATTTCACCACTTCAGGTCGAAAATTATGCAAATACATATTATTTAATTAAGACAAGAAAATAGACAAAAATGGTGAACTATTGTATAATAGATAAAATTAAGAAAGGAGGTGTGAGATGAGAAAAGTATTGGTATTTGTAATGGCATTGAGTCTAAGTGTTATGCTCTTGGGATGCAGTGGTACAGATACTTCAAAAGAAGCAAAAGATACGACGCAGGATACCAGCCAGGAGGACAAGCAAGATACCAGTCAGGAAAAGGCAGAACCAACGCAGGACAAAACAGAACAAAAGGATGAGCAGGTGGAAGAAAATGACAGCAAAGAAGAAGACAGCGGAAACCATGAAGCTCAGGATCAGATTCTGAAATTATATTATATATCCGACAGTGAAGAAATCGAATGCGCAGAGATCAGAACGAATCTGCTTCAGACAACCGATATCTGGAACGGCTTAATAGGGGAAGGCGTTCTTAGCAGTGAGTGTAAGATGAACAGCTGTAATGTTGATCAGGAACAGAAAACGATTGATCTCGATGTAGATTCCGGAACTGGTTCTTACATCAGAAGCATGGGGACGACAGGAGAAGAACAAATACTCACATGTATTAAAAAGTCTTTCCTGAAAACGTATGAATGTGAACGACTTAAGATTACGGAAAACGGACAGCCTTTAGAGACTGGACATACCGTGATCAAAGGATACATGACAGCAGATGAGTAAGAGAAGAGGAGTATATAATGAAGAACTGGTTGAAAAAATGTAGTGTGGCATTGCTGGTCTTTTCAATGATTGGTACAACAATGCCGGTATATGCGGCGGATGCGCCAGCTGCAGAAGAACAAACGACAGAATCTCAGCAGACAGAAAGACAGGCTTCTGAGCCACAGGCAGATGAGTCACAACAACAAGAAGAACAGCCTGCAGAAAAAGAGCAGACGACAGAAGAACAGCAGTCAGTCAGTGAAAATAATCAAGGGGAAGTAGTTCAGGAACAGGAGGAAGCAGCAGAACAGGAAGATCAGACGGAACAGAGCAAAATGAATTATGCTTATGTTGAAAGTCCATATCTGGAAACTCCGGATACACAGAGAATCGTTGTATCCTGGGGCAAGGAAGATGAATACATAGACCAGATGGTACTTCATGTTCGGAAAGATGATGATACCTGGGAAGACTGGTACATCAGCAGATCCGAAGGTAATCTTTACCTGTTTGAAAAGTATTATGAAGATGAGTATCAGGGTGGAACATATGAAGTCGTTTCAATCAGTGTAACAGAAAATGGAGAAACGACAGATTATGCGCTTTCAGATCTTGGAGTGGAAGCGAGGTTCGGAGTAAATCAAGAATATGATGGTATTGATGAACTTCAGCCGGTTGATGAAGAACAGGAAGAAGCGGTAGCTGAGGATGCAGCAAATGTATCCATTTCTACTATTAATGAAGATGGAACAATTGAAGAACAGAACAGTATCGAAGATGCACTTCAGGCTGCACAGACAGATATTCTTGCGTCAACACCAGCAACGTTATCGCTTGATGATGATACAGGAATCAGTACATATGCTGCAAAATCTGGAAAAATAGTTGTAGCATTGGATCCGGGACATGATAACAGAGATGCCGGAGCATCAGCAAATGGTTTGCGAGAGGAAGCACTTACACTGAAAATTGCAAATTATTGTAAAGCAGAACTGGAGCAGTATTATGGTGTAGAAGTATACATGACAAGAACTTCTTCAGCTTGCCCGTATCCAAATGAAACGCCGGCAGGAGGTTGTATTACCGCAAGAGCAAATGCAGCAGCCAAAGCAGGTGCAAAGATTTTTGTGAGTTTTCATTTGAATGCGGCAGCTACAACAGCGGCTTATGGGGCAGAAGTTATTATTCCAAACTATAACTGGAAATCAGATGTAGGTGCACAGGGAAGAGAGCTTGCGTCTAAGATTTTGAGTGAACTGACTTCACTTGGTTTGTATAACAGAGGACTGTATTATAAGACAGGAACAGATCCGGAGTACAAGTATCCAGATGGTTCACTTGAAGATTGGTTTACAGTACAGGTTGCTAATAAATATAATGGAATTCCTGGTATTATTGTCGAACATGCATTCATCACGAATAGTGGTGATGTGAATAATGTCTTAAATACAGAGGCTGGACTGAAAAGATTAGGTGTTGCAGATGCAACTGGAATTGCAAATTATCTGGGACTATCAAAAGAAAAAGTAGAATGGAAAACTGTCAATGGAAAGAAATATTGCTATGTAAATGATCAGAAAGTAACAGGTGAACGTCAGATTGGTGGACATTGGTACTATTTTGATGGAAACGGAATAATGCAGACTGGATTTGTGAATCTGGGAAGTAAGACGGTTTATTATAATTCAGATGGACAGATGCAGTATGGAGAACAATGTATCAATGGTTCATGGTATTATCTTAATCCAATAACAGGAGCACGAACAACCGGTTTTTGCAATTTACCAGGAAAAACAGTATATTACAATACAGATGGGAAAATGCTCTATAAAGAACAAAAGATAGGAAGCTACTATTATTATTTTGATGCTGTTACAGGGGCAATGATAAAAAACACCACAGTAAATGGAAGATATTATAATAGTGAAGGAAAAAGAGTAGAAAAACAACAAGACGCAAGCCATTTAATTGTAAATAATGCTACTACAAATGTAACACAAATGGTACAGTTTTATAAAAATACAGGCAATGTATATCCGGCTGATAAATTAAAAAAAGGTGGAGCTGATAGCATTGAAAAATTTGCCAATATTTATTACGAAGAAGCAACGGCAGAAGGTGTGGATCCAGCAGTTGCATGGTGCCAAAGTATGAAAGAAACTGGATGGTTACGATTTGGAGGGCAGGTAAAAATAGAACAGTTTAATTTTGCTGGATTAGGAGCCACAGACAATGGTGCTTCGGGAGCTGATTTTAGTAAATACGGAGAAAATGGTGTTAGAATGGGAGTTAGAGCTCAAATTCAGCATCTTAAAGCATATGCAGTTTCAGGTTTAACGGAAAAAGATTTGAAATATGCCTGTGTTGATCCAAGATTTAGCTTAGTAAATAAAGGATCAGCAAAATATGTAGAGTGGTTGGGTACACATGAAAATCCGATAGGAGCTGGCTGGGCAACAGGAGTAGATTACGGTCCAGATATTATTAAATTGATGAATCAGTTGGAAAGATAGATAAATACCATAATATCTTGAAAAAGTAGTACTGAAAGCATAAATAGCGTTTTGATGAAAAAGGATTGATTAGGAAAATAGTCAATCCTTTTTTGCTAGAATTAACGCTTTTATTTTAGTTCAGCAGTTTTCATAAAAACTGAATTCTATTAGTATATAAATTTTTTTAAAAATGTAATAGGGGAAGAGAATATGAGTATCTTTCTTCTGAAAAATGTGGTATACTGCTAAAGTGATTAAAAATGGAGGTCGTGAGATGAAAAAACCAGTACTTTATATAGTAATTCCTTGTTATAATGAAGAAAAGGTACTTCCTATAACATGTAAGTTGTTTTTGGATAAAATAGAAGAACTTATAAGTAAGGGAAAAATAGATTCTAATAGTAAAATACTTTTTGTGAATGATGGTAGCAAGGACAATACATGGAATATAATATGTGATTTGGCAAAAGAAAATGGACATTATATTGGAATAAGCCAAAGTAGGAATCGCGGACATCAGAATAGCGTATTGGCGGGACTTATGGAAGCTAAAGATCTGTGCGATATAACTATTTCGATAGATTGTGATGGACAAGATGATATTAATGCGATGAACGATATGGTAGATGCATATTTAGAAGGCTGTGAGGTGGTGTATGGTGTACGGAGTAAAAGAGATACAGATACTTTCTTTAAGCGTTTTACAGCGGAATCTTTTTATAAGATTTTAAATAAATTGGGTGCAGAAGTTGTTTATAATCATGCAGATTACAGATTGATTTCAAGCAGAGTCTTGCAAGAGTTCGCAAATTTTAAAGAAGTAAATATTTTTTTACGGGGAATGGTTCCGTTGGTAGGATTTAAAAGTACCAGTGTGTATTATGAAAGACATGAGCGAATTGCAGGAGAAAGCCATTATCCATTGACAAAAATGTTGGCACTTGCTTTTGAAGGAATAACAAGTTTAAGTGTGAAACCGATTCGTATGATTACGGGATTAGGTGTAGGAGTATCTCTTCTTGGAGTTATAGGTGTTATATGGGCAATAATAGCATATCTGCATGGAAATGTTGTTGCAGGATGGGCAAGTATTATTTGTATTAGTTGCTTTATAGGTGGAGTAAATATGCTTTGCTTGGGCGTAATTGGAGAATATATAGGAAAAATATATATGGAAACTAAACACAGACCAAGATGGATTATTAGTGAGCGAACTTGGGAAAAAGATGAACAGTAAAATAAAGAGCAAATTATGAATAAAGTTATTCATGGTTTGCTCTTTATTGGAGTTGAGTTGGAACTTGCTTACAATAAAAAGTGGAGGAATAAAAGTGACAAAGAGAATGGTGATGAAAAAAGAAAAAAATGTAAAATGGGCAGCAATTGCATTTGGATTAAGTTTTTTATGTGCATTTATTTCGATAGTCCCATTTTTGATAAAGGGGAATGGAATATTAACTTTATCGAATGATTTTAATGCACAAGAACTTGCATTTAATATGTTTGCTAATAATGCAATAAAAAAGGGAGAAATTTTTTGGAATTGGAATATTGATATTGGCTCAGATTTTATAACGACATTTAGTTTTTACAATATAGGAAGTCCATTCTTTTGGATTACAATGCTTTTCCCTGCAAAAGTATTTCCATATTTAATGGGCTGGGTTTATATGTTAAAATATGCGGTAGCTGGAATGACGGCTTTTTTGTATATCAATAGATTTGCAAAAAATAAAAAGTATGCTGTAGTAGGTGCGTTATTATATGCATTTTCAGGATTCCAGACTATGAATATGGTTTTTTATCATTTTCATGATGTGGTTGCTTTATTTCCATTGCTTTTACTTGGATTAGAAAAATTAATGGAAGATAATAATAAAGTATTTTTTATATTTGCAGTATTTGTTAATGCAGTTTTGAATTATTTTTTCTTTTTTGGTGAAGTGATTTTTCTTATTATATATTATATAATAAGGTTTTTGATAGGGAAAAAGGAAAATTGGAAGAAAGTTCCTTTGTGCATTATAGAAGGAATAATAGGGATAGGAATGTCTGCAGTTTTATTCCTTCCGTCTTGTATTAGTGTAATGAGTAATTCAAGAGTGGGAAATAAATTATCTGGGAAAGCATTATTTCTTTATGCAGCGAAGGATTATATATATACATTGAAAACATTCTTTTTGCCAGGCGAAAATATGGCAAGGGTATCATCAATGGTAAGTGTTGATTGGTATTCGAGATCAACATATCTTGTGCTAGTTGGAATGACAATGGTTATTGCATATGTAGTAGTAAATAAGAAAAGTTGGCTTTCAAAAATGCTGATAGTATGTTTGATTATGGCATACATTCCTGCGCTAAATAATGTTTTTGTATTACTTAATGTAGAACTGTATCGAAGATGGTATTATATGCCAATTTTGATGATGGCATTAGCAAGTGAACAAATATTGGAAAAACCAGAAAAAAAAGGGATTGCTATTGGGTGTATAAGTACTGGAATTATAGTAGTATTATTTGCTGTTGGAATTCCTGTATATGCAAAAATTAGCAGTAATGTAGATGAATTGACTAGACCTGTAATATTTTTTGCTTTTTGTATAATTGCATTTGTTGGAACGGTTTATACAGAAATCTTGTTTTTGCCGAGATTAAAGAAAATAAGAGAAACAGGATTTTTGGTAGGCGTAATGGGAATGGCAATTGTTACAACAGCTGGAATGATTTATTCATATCGAGGTGGCGATGAGCACGGTTCAACACAAGAGGTTTACGCAGATGTGATAGGAACAGGAAATGAATTGGAAAATGATGTTTTGCCATATCGATATAAGATGTGGGAAAATTATTATAATCGAGGACTTGCAGGATACATTCCAACCAGAAATTCATTTTGTACAACGGTTTCTTCTTCTATAATTGAGTTATATAGTGAATTAGGAACGCCGAGACATACAATTGGTGTGGATGGTCCGAAAGGAACAGATCAACTTTTGGGAGTAGGACATCTTGTATCGAACGTAGAATTAGAGGGAGAGGAAGAAAAAGTATATAATAATGGTTGGCAAGATATTTGGGTATATAATACAGAAAAATTACCAGTAGGGTTTGCTTATGATAAGTATATGTTGAAAAAAGACTTTGAAAAGTTGGATTCGGAAGTACGTGCAGCTGCGATGTTAGATACACTTGTTATTGATGAGAAAGATGAAAATGCTGTGAGAAATGTACTCAAAAAATATGACCAAAAAGACGAGGGTGTTATATCAGTAAAAAAAATAGATCAATATGTTAATGAACATTCAGAAAAAATATATGATTTCAAAAAGGATACAACTTCATTTTCGTCAAAGATAACTGTTGATAATGAAAAATATGTATATTTTAGTGTTCCTTATGATAAACAATGGAGTGTTTGTGTCAATGGAAAAGAAACTGAGATTTTGAATATAAATGGGTTAATGGCAGTGCATGTAAGTGAAGGCGAAAACACAATAAAATTTACGTATTCAGCAATATTTGTAAAATTGGGAGCTGTAATTAGTTTAATATCATTGTGTATTTGGTTAACAATAGTGGCTGTGAATTACAGAAGGAGAAAATATGAAAGATAGGATACGTTATTTTGATATTGCAAAAGGTCTAGCAATATTATGTGTTATTGCAGGCCATCTTGGAATTAAGGGGATAAACTCTGTTGTTTTTACGTTTCATATGCCCGTTTTTTTTGTGATTAGCGGCTATTTTTTATCTGATAAAGGAAATGTGGAAGAATTTATACAAAAAAAAGTACAACAGCTACTCATACCGTATATCTTAGCGGTTTTTGGAATAATTATGGGAGATATATTGTACAAAATTTTTGTTATAAAAAATGCAGACGGTATTTTTGAAATGATAGTTAATTGGATGAAAGCAGGATTATATGGTTCGGGAACGGTCTTCAATCCAACATTAATTGATGTCTGGCAAATTGGTGCAGTATGGTTTTTGTTAGCGAGTTTTGTAGCTACGATAGAGGTGAGAATATTATCGCAATATAAATATGGAATAATAGTAATTGGAGTATTGGCATATTGGGCATATAAAAGTGCTTCAGTTGTATGGCTTCCATTTGATATTCAGGCTGGATTTGCAGCAGCAATTTTTGTTTACATAGGGAAAAAATTTAAAGAGTATGGCGTTTTTGAAAAAAAAATTCCGTCATATGTTTTAATTCCTGGAATTATAATTTGGGGATATATCATATTAGGTGAAGCTACTCTTTCGCTGACACAAGCAGCATTTCCAAATGGAATATTAGATTTGATAGGAGCTGTGATAGGAAGCTATATTCTTATTACAGTATCTCAAAGTATAGATAATCATTGCTTTAAATTGGCTGAGATATTAGAATATTATGGAAAAAATACATTGATTGTATTATGTGCACATATTATTGAGTTGTCGGTTATACCATGGGATGAAAAATGGATGCAGTTAAATGAAAAAGGAATACCATATATTTTACAAGTATGGATTATACTTGGAGTTAAAATTATATGGGCAACTATGTGGGTTGTAGTTATCAATAAAATTACGATTTTATCAAATGTTTTTCATGGGAAAGGTGTTGGAACAGGAAAAAATAGATTATTTGAAACAAATAATGAAGTAAAAAAGGAAAAATCAACAAAAGGAATAGGAATACTGTGTATCATTATAGGGGAATGTTTTGGTGGAAATGTATTTGTAATGATGGCAGGAGTGATGTTGTTTTTGTTTGATGGGGAATGGTTAAAATACAGTTTAAAAAAACAGCGGAAAATACTGCTTATGATTATAAGTGTAATAGTGTGTATGGAGGTAACAAAAACAGCAAGTTTTATTAGTAATAGAAATGAAAAAGTGGAAGGATTCATAATTGCATTAGGGATTAGTATGATAATTTCATTAGTAATATCTAAAATTACAAAGAATGTCAATCGTTTGAATTTGATAATGGGAATTGGATTTGGAGGAGCAGGAATTGTTATAGGACAGATATTCGGAAAAGTTCCAGGAAATATAGATTATAGTTTAATTATGACTGGAATTATATTGTGTGGAGATGCAATTAATAATGGGAGGTATATGAATGAAGTGAACGATATTCTATTAGAGGTAAAAAAATTTTTATTTTCAATGATAATAGTTGTGTTTGCAGTTAAATATCATATATACTTTAATATATGGGAAAGAGAATATTCTTACTTGCCAATTTGTATAGTTATAATGTTGGCATTGTATGTATTGGGCGCAGAAAGTATAAAAATTATTGTTATGAATAGAATGCTTGAAAAAGTAGTTAAATGGTTGAATAGAAATTGTTGGATATTGTTAGGAATATATATGGTAGAGAACAGTTTCAATTTTTGGAAAACCAAAGTATTTACTTTTTTGCCAATAGATGTGACGCAGGGGAGAGTGATAGTGTTGGAATTGATAATTATAATATTGTGCACGTTTGTGGGCGATAAAATATTCTATGGAAGAGGGAGAAAAAATGCAGTTTAGAAAATTTGTAAAAACAATAGTTCTAGTGGCAGCGGTAGCTTTTGTCTATCATGGAGAAGTCCAGGCGATGGATGGAACGGAAAATGTTTATTCTACAATAGAAGAACAGAATGAATTATTGGAAGGAGAATCGGATGGAGAAAATATTTTGGATATAGAAGAAAAAGAAGAGAAAAGTGATGAAATAAATACTGATGACTCAGTAATAAATAATCCGCAAGATGATATGCAAGCTGGAATGGATAGTACAGAAGAGACTATAATGGATGAAAAAGAAATAGATTCATCTAATGAGACTAATAATGAAATTGTTGAGACTGAAAAAGAAGCTGAAAATTTAGAGAGTAAAGAATCGGAAGAAGTAAAGCTACAAGGTTGGAAGAATGAGGAGGGAAAAACATATTATTATAAAGATGGAGAAAAATATAAAGGTGAGTTATATGAAAATGGATACTGGTATTTTTTAGATTCAGATACTGGTGAGTTGAAAAGAAATGGTTTTGCTTATTTAAGAGATAATAATAAATGGTGTTATTATAATAAGGCCGGACAAATGTTATATGGAGAAGCTTGCATAAATGCAGGATGGTATTATTTGACACCTGAAACAGGTGCTGTTACTTATAAATTTCAATATCTTTCAGATGGAAATAAGTGGGTATATTATGGAGCAATTGATGGAAGAATGAACTATGGTGAGCAGTATATTGATGCGGGATGGTATTATTTGACGCCTGGAACAGGTGCTGTTGATTACGAATGGTCATATATTCCGACACAGAATAAATGGGTATATTATGATCCAATTAATGGTAGGATGCAGTATGGACAGCATAAAATTGACGGGAAATGGTATTATTTTGATGAGTGTACTGGAAGGGTGTATTCAGAAAATGAAATAGCGAATAGATTGGTTAGAATGGCATATTCAGAATTACATAAAAATACGAATGTAGTTGAAGCAATTCAGAAAGCAGGAGGAATCGTGTGCCCATATGGACCATGCATGACATTTGTATGGTATACATTTAATAAAGCAGGATTATCAGGATTTCTTTGCGATGGTGCGATAACAGGATACCCGCATCATAATTATGATTGGTATAATTGTAGAGGGAAAATTACCTGGGTACCAAAGGTTGGAGATATTGCTTTTTTTAGATGGAATGGTTGGGCAGATGAAATTGGAGCGTCAAGTAGTCATGCAGGAATAATTGTAGGTGTTAACGGAGGGTATATACAGGTTATTGATGCAATGGCAGATGGTTTAGGCCCACATAATTATTCGATGAATGATTATGCGTTGATAGGATATGCGAATCCATTTGTATAAGAAAATAAGTTGTTAGCAGGCACTGTTTGTATTATAAAGAAATACAAACAGTGCTATGTTTTTCGTATTTGGATGATTATTATAGTATTCAAAAAAGGAAAAAGGTTGTATATATGACGGAAATTTGCTATTATATAGCAGAGAATAAAAATGTAATAATTTGTAATAAAATGTAATAAATCAAAATTATTTAAGCGGAGGAACAGTATGAAAAGAAATTGGGGACTTCAAAGTTCCAGAGGAAGAATGATGGCGCTTTTTATTGTTGATATACTATCGGTTATTATAGATTCATATTTGGCAATCATATTACGCTTTAAACTGGATGGGATATGGGTACCGGAAGAATATATGAATAGTGTTGAACACTATATGATTATAAATGTAATTACAACGGTAGTTATATTTGCTATTCTTAATTTATATAATAGAGTATGGTCATATGCAAGCGTTTATGAAATGTTTTTAATAATAGGAGCAGCAATGCTGTCGACGGCTTTTCAGGCGTTTGGTTTTGGTATGCTTTATATGTCGATACCAAGAAGTTATTACTTTTTTTATTTTATTTTACTTAGTATTACGACGTTGGCAACACGGTTTTCCTATAGAATTCTTCATGCATTACAGAATGGATGGAAAAAATCTACAAAACATTCGAGAAATACAATTGTAATTGGTGCCGGTGAAGCGGGCAATATGATTATAAAAGAATTAAAAAGTAGTAGATATTTAAATCAAAGAGTAGTATGTGTGATTGATGATAATCCGTCTAAAAAAGGAAAGTATATTCATGGTATCCGAATAATCGGTGGAAGAGACATGATTCAACAGGCGGCAAAAAAATATGATGCGGAAGAAATAATTCTGGCGATACCGTCAGCAAGTACAAAGGATACACGTGATATTTTGAGAATATGTAATTTAACAGAATGTAAACTCAAAATCTTACCAGGAATGTATCAGTTGATAAATGATGAAGTAGGTGTGTCTAACTTAAGAGAGGTATCTATAGAGGATCTCCTTGGAAGAGATACGATAAATATTGATTTGGAAAGTGTTGGTCAATATGTAAGTAATAAGCGGATACTGGTGACTGGAGGAGGAGGCTCTATAGGAAGTGAATTGTGCAGACAGATCGCATCGCATAATCCCAAATTGCTTGTTATATTTGATATTTATGAGAATAATGCTTATGATATTCAACAAGAATTAATTCGAAAATACCCGAATTTGAAATTAGAAGTATTAATTGGTTCGGTTAGAAATACAAGTAGAATAGAAAGTGTTATGGAACATTATCGCCCGGATGTGGTATTTCATGCAGCTGCACATAAACATGTACCGCTTATGGAAGATAGCCCGAATGAAGCAATTAAAAATAATGTATTTGGAACGTATAAGACAGCCAGAGCAGCAGACAAATATGGGGTGAAAAAATTTGTTTTGATTTCTACAGACAAAGCTGTGAATCCAACAAATATTATGGGAGCATCAAAGCGGCTGTGTGAAATGATAGTTCAAACATTTAGCAAGTATTCTAGGACAGAGTATGTAATAGTAAGATTCGGAAATGTATTAGGAAGTAATGGAAGTGTAATTCCTCTTTTTAAAAAGCAAATGGAGGCGGGGGGGCCTGTAACAGTTACGCATCCGGATGTGATTAGATATTTTATGACAATTCCAGAAGCAGTTTCTTTGGTGCTTCAAGCAGGAGCTTATGCACATGGAGGAGAGATTTTTGTATTGGATATGGGAGAACCTGTAAAAATTGCAGATTTGGCTAAGAATTTAATTAGACTATCTGGATATACTCTTGGTGTTAATATGGAAATAAAATATACAGGATTACGACCTGGAGAAAAGTTGTATGAAGAATTATTGACTAAAGAAGAAGGATTACAGAAAACTGAAAATGATTTAATATTTATAGGAAAACCATTGGAATTTGATGAAGTACATTTCTTGAGTCAGTTAAGGGAACTTGAAAAAGAAGCAATGGAAGAAAGCCCACATATTAAAGAAAGGGTAGCAAGTATTATATCAACTTACCATATTCGACCAGAAGATAAGAAGAGAGACAGTGAAATTTTTAAAGAATTATTGAATATGGGGAAAATCAGTCATGAAGGACCAAGTGTTGAGACTGATCATAAGGGTATATAGAATTGAAAGAGCGTGAATTTGACAAAGAAGCCTGTATTTGATATAATCATTGCATCTAAGGAAAAGGGTAGCATAATTAAGTAATCAAAATAAAAGTTGGTGATTCAGATAGATAAAGTATCTGTAAAACCAACTTTTTTTGAGAAGAATATTAAATATATAAGTAAGGAGAATAATGGAAGAGAAGATATTAACAATAACCATTCCAAGTTACAATGTTGAAGCGTATCTGGAAGATTGCCTGGAATCTTTTGTGAATTCTGAAGTTATGGAAGAGATTGAAGTTTTGGTTGTAAATGATGGATCCAGTGATCATACAGCTGAAATCGCACAAAGATATGTAGATAAATACCCAGATACATTCCGACTGATTAATAAGGAAAACGGGGGACATGGATCAACAATTAACACAGGGATAAAAGAAGCCAAAGGTAAGTATTTTAAAGTTGTTGACGGTGATGATTGGGTAGACACCAGAAACTTTATTCGTCTAGTGAAAGTTTTGAAAGAAAGCGAGGCAGACATTGTTGCCTCAAATTATACATGGATCAATCATGCAACGAGATTACCGGAAAAGAGACAGGAATATCCGTTTGAAAAAATAGAATATAACAAATTATATAAATTTGAAGAGATTGTAGGTAAGACGATCATTGATATGCATGCGACAACAGTAAAAACGGAATTGTTCAGAAAAGCAAACGAAAAAATTGATGAACATACATTCTATGTAGATGTAGAATTCATTGCATTTCCTATCCCGTATGTAAGGACAGTGTATTTTATTGAAGATGCGGTTTATCAATACCGATTGGGACTTCCGGGACAAAGTATGTCGATTCAAAAGATGCAGAAGAATATGAAAAATCATTTGAGAGTTCTTATGAGACTGAATCGGTACTGCAAAAAAGTGGAAAGCATTGCTCCGGCGGCAAATCTGGAGTATATCAGAGAATTGACAGCTACAATTTTTACCAGTCAGATGAAAATATATATCAGTTTCCCATTGAAAAGTGGAATGAAAAAAGAAGCAATAAAGTTGGATGCATATTTTTATCATAAGAATAGAGAAGTATATGAAAAAGTGAAGAATCCTGCAGTTTTAATATTAAGAAAAACGAGATATTCAGTTTTTCCGCTGGCTGTTCTTGCATTTAAAAGCAGAAGAAATTCTTATTAAAAGATAATGGAGAAAAAAGATGAGCATAGTAAAAGATAGAATAAATACATTTTTTCAATATAAGGATTTGTTACGTGAGCTCGTAGTAAGAGATGTGAAATTAAAATATCGTAGAAGTTTTTTGGGATATTTATGGAGTATTTTAAATCCTTTACTGATTATGATTGTAATGACGTTGGTATTTTCGCAAATGTTCAGGCAGGGAATAGAAAATTATCCAGTATATCTGTTGGCAGGACAAACCTTATTTGATTTCATGAATTCGTCAACACATATGTCAATGTATTCAGTCTTGGACAATAGTTCTTTGATAAAAAAAATATATGTGCCTAAATATATTTTTACATTATCAAAGGTTACGAGTTCGCTTATTGATTTAATTTTTTCAATGGGTGCGTTGGTTATCGTAATGTTATTTACTAGATCACATTTTTCACCATATATTTTATTATTTCCGTTAGTAATTATTCCATTATATATTTTTGTGTGTGGTATGGGATTTCTGCTTTCAGCGGCCAATGTATTTTTCAGAGATATTCAGTACATTTATAATGCAATTACTGTTGCATGGACGTATTTGACACCGTTATTTTATCCGATAGATTTATTACCAAATTGGCTTAGAACACTTATTGAATATTTTAATCCAATGTATTATTATATTCAGTTCTTCCGTGGTTTAGTATTGTATGGACAGTTGCCGACGTTACGTATTTTTGTTGGATGCTGGGTTATGGCAGGCGTTATGCTGGTAATTGGCTTGACTGTATTTAAGAAAACGCAGGATAATTTTATTTTATACTTCTAGGAGAATTATTATGAATGAAGAATATGTAGTGGATGTAGAGGATTTGACAATACGATTTAATCTTGCTTCGGAAAAAGTTGATAATTTGAAGGAATATGTTATTAAAATGATAAAACATGAATTAATGTTCCAAGAATTTCTTGCTTTAAAACACGTTAATTTAAAAGTAAAAAGTGGTGAAGCATGGGGACTGATTGGAACAAATGGTTCCGGAAAATCAACATTATTAAAAGCATGTTGTGGAATTTTAAAACCATACACAGGAACTGTTACGACTCGGGGGAAAATTGCACCGCTGATTGAACTAGGGGCTGGATTTGATATGAATATGACAGCAAGGGAAAATGTTTTTTTGAATGGCACAGTGTTGGGTCATTCGCGTAAATTTATGGAAGAACATTTTAATGAGATTATAGATTTCGCAGAATTGCAAGATTTTTTGGATGTTCCAATTAAAAATTTTTCATCAGGTATGCAGGCTAGATTAGGATTTGCAATTGCAACAATGGTACGACCGGATATTTTGGTAGTAGATGAAATTTTATCTGTTGGAGATTATCAGTTTCAACAAAAATGTTATAAACGTATGGAAGAAATGTTAAGTAATGGAACAACTCTTTTATATGTTTCTCATGATGTGAAATCTGTAAGAAAATTATGTGACCATGCTATTTGGCTGGATAAAGGCGATGTTAGAATGAGTGGTCTTGTAAAAGAAGTAACTGATGAATATATAAAAGAATATCATTAATTTTCAATATTAACGAAGGTAGATTATTAAAAACAAGAAGAGAAAGGTTGAAGGTAATATGAGTAATATTAGTATTTTGGTATCATGTCACAAACCGGTAGAAGTAGTACCTAGTGAGATTATAAAACCGATTCAGGTTGGATGTGCTTTAAATGAAAAGCGTTTTAAAGGTATGCTTAGAGATAATGAAGGAGAAAATATTTCAGCTAAAAATCCAAATTACTGTGAATTAACAGCACAGTATTGGGCGTGGAAAAATTTGGATGCAGATTATTATGGATTTTTCCATTATAGACGTTACATGAATTTCTCTAAGGAAAAATATTTATTGGACTGCTGGCAGAATGTATGTGAAGAATTTTTAGATAAGAAATCGGTTAAGAAATATAAAATTGATGATGAGACCATGCGGAGGGAAATTGAAGGTTATGATTTGGTGATTACAGAGGAAAAAGATATTACTAAAATGCCGGTCAATGACCGAACAGTATATGACCAGTATAAAAATGGAAACCAGTTGCATGTAAAAGATTTGGATATTATGCGTGAAGTTGTGAAAGAAAAATATCCGGAATATGTAGACGATATGGAATCTTATTTGAAAGGTAAGATGACATGTTTATGTAATATGTATATTATGAAAAAAGATTTATTTCAGGAATATGCAGCATGGTTATTTGATATATTGGGTGAATGTGAAAAAAGAATGGATATGAGTGATTATTCAATTGAAGCATTAAGAACACCGGGACATTTAGCAGAACGCCTGTTAAGTATTTTTTATTTTCATGTAAAACGTACTAGAAATTTAAAAATTAAAACATTACAGACGGTTGTATTTTTTAATACTGATCCAGTAGTGCATTTAAAACCAGCATATGCGGAAAATAATAATGCAGTAGTTTTATCTGCAAATGAATATTATGTTCCGTATTTGGCAGCAGTACTGGAGTCAATACGTGCGAATTCTAATGATGATCAGAATTACGATCTTATTATTATGCACAGAGATATTTCGATGGGAAGTCAGGATAGATTAAAGAAGCAGTTAGAAGATCATCAAAATATAACATTACGTTTTCTGGATATCAGACGTTACGAGAAACCATTTAAGAAGTTGTTTTTAAGAGGTCATTTTGCATTAGAGACCTACTTTAGATTGTTAATGCCACAGATTTTAGCAGATTATGATAAAGCAGTTTATATTGACAGTGATTTGGTTGTAAATGCAGATATCGCGGAATTGTATGCGACGGACGTTGATGGTTATCTGCTTGCAGCAGCGAAAGATGCGGATACAGCAGGATTATATAATGGATTTGAGCCTAATAAGAAAAAGTATATGGATACAATTCTTAAAATTAAAAAACCATATGAGTATTTCCAGGCAGGAGTTATTGTATTTAATTTAGCGGAGTTTAGAAAAACATATACAACTGCGGAAATGCTTAAATTTGCCGCTTCATACGAATGGGAATTACTGGATCAGGATGTATTAAATTATTTGGCGCAGGGTAGAGTAAAATTTGTTGATATGGCATGGAATGTAATGGTTGATTGGAGAGGAATCAGACTTAGTCAGATTATTGCATTGGCACCAAAATATTTACATGATGAGCATATGGAAGCAAGAAAAAATCCTAAAATAATTCATTATGCCGGTCCAGATAAACCGTGGCATCAGCCATGGTCTGATATGGCGGAAGAATTTTGGAAATATTCTCGTAATACTGTATTTTATGAGACAATTATGCAACGTATGTGTGATCCGGAGGGCTCCCGTGTAGGAATAAAGCAAAAAATTAGAGATCATGTGGTTGAAGTTGGTGAAAAAGTTTTTCCTAAAGATACAGCTAGACGTGAGGTGGCTAAAAAGATTATTATTAAAACAATAGGTGGAATTTAGAACTGAGGTTTGATTAAAAGTGAAAAAGCAACGAATTGAATATTTTGATGCTGCTAAAGGAATAGCCATCATTGCTGTTATTGTAGGGCATATGGGATTAATAGCAAGAGGAATGACTTTGACAGAGAGGTTTATTTTTTCGTTTCATATGCCTATATTTTTCCTGATCAGTGGTTACTTTCTTTCTAGTCGAATGACATTATGGGAATTTGCAAAAAAGCGATTTAAACAATTGATATTTCCATATATATTTACATGGGGGATAATGTGTGCATGGTCTGTCTGCGAAGACTTTGTTATGAAACGACCTGATTTGATCGCTAATTTAAAAATGTGGATTCTTGCGGGGATGTTTGGCGCTGGATCAGACCATAACGATGTAATGTCAAGATATCAGATTCATCAGATAGGAGCAATTTGGTTTTTATTGGCATTATTTGTAGCATTGTTGATTACCAGATTTTTTATACAGTATAGATATGGGTACATAGGGATTCTGGTAATCGCAATCATTGGCTATTATTCATCTAAATATATTTGGTTCCCATGGAGTATTCAACCAGGAATGGTAGCTTGTATTTTTGTGTATTTGGGATGGTTATGTAAATCAAAGAAAATATTGTCGATTAGGTGTAAAAAGGAGATATTTGTTTTACTATGTGCAGTTTGGTATATATCTATTATATTTAGTAGAGGTTTATATATGGTCAATAATGCATATGAAAATGGTATCTTGGATATAGCAGGGGCATTGGCAGGATCTTATGTTATAATTATAATATGTATGTTTTTATGCAAATATTGTTCTGGGATAAAAAAGATTTTACTATTTTATGGAAAAAATTCCTTAATAGTTTTATGCTTTCATTTAGTGGAGTTGAATATGTTCCCTTGGGGAATGGTGTATGGATATATAATTTCTCATGGGATGAGTGATGCAGAATATTTTGTGATCCAGATTGTTGGGAAAATGTTATGGGTTACGGCAGGAATTATGATTGTAAGAAGATTTGCGCTTACGCGGAAAATATTTTGTATTGAATCTTGAGAGTAAGGAGAAATGATATGGGAAGAATTTGGGATTATGTATATTGGCGTCTTCCGGTAGGAAAAAGACAGTTCTTTGACAAAGCAAACAACTTATTGGAAAAAGCAGATTCCTTAAAACAGATTTTAGAATCAGGGGTAAAAAATAGTTATAATCATCGAAATGAACTTTATAATCAGATGAGTGGAAAAATAGATGGTTTAGCAAATGAGGTGAGACGTCTGCATGAGGAGAATGCTCGTTTGGAAAGAATTATTACACATTATCATAAACAAGATATGCAGATGTTCTGGCAAGAATATCGAAAAGATGGGGAGTCTACAGTAGATGCTCAAAAGAGATTCTTTCTTGCATTACCGAAAACTCAGGGGGTAAATAGAAATTTACAGCTTCTCGAAAAAGATTTGCTGAAAGCTTTTGTCAGGATTTGCGATGAGCATCAATTATTTTATTGGCTTTATGCGGGAACTTTGTTAGGGGCAGTAAGACATAAAGGATTTATTCCGTGGGATGACGATATAGATACTTGTATGGCTCGAGAGGATATTGATAAATTAAGAGAAATATTAAAGGATAATCAAGAATATCGTCTTACAGTGAGATATGATGCTTGGGGATTTTGTAAACAGATTCGTTTTACTTACAAAGACTCAACGGTTCCTGTTTTTATTGATGTATTCCCGTTCGATTGGATTAGTGAAGCAACATATGAAAAATGGGAGGGAAATCAAAGGGTTAAAAGAGAGTTAAAATCAGAACTGACAGATGAAAGTAATCCGTTAATCCGAGAGTTTCGTAAAGCAGGATGTGTCGATGCTGATTCGACTATTGGTGTACAAGTTTCAAAGATATTTGATAAATATTTTAATAAACTTCGAGAGAAAAACGTGGTTTGCGATAAAAAGGATGCAAAGGGATGCTTATATAGCTTTGATAGTTGGAGTTATTGCGATGATAGGAATATAATTGCAAAAGATAATTTTTATCCTCTTAAGAAAATAGAATTTGAAGGAGATAAATATTATGTACCTAATAACTATATTTATATTTTAGAAGAGTTATATGGTTATGATTTTTATACATTTCCTTGTGGAGAGCCACATTTTGTTCATGCAGACTGGAAAAAGAATGAAAAAATTTTAGAGGAAGAAGTAAAAAAAAGAATTAAATAAAAAAGAGCAGGCGGTCACAATTTAAAATTGATGATCCGCCTGTTTTTCAAAAATTATCAGAAGAAGTGATATGAAATACATTCGTATCACTTTCAAAAATACCTTGTTTTTTATCAAGTTCAATCATTTTAGCTTGATATTGTGTCATTGAAAACGGATTGGATGACGGGTCCGATTATTCTATCGCGAACAGATCGTCGCCGGTGGAAACCGCCTGGCCGACATTGGCCAGAATGG
>ERZ824488.1996-NODE-1996-length-19864-cov-5.975011_pt1 | contig 19864 bp, 15 predicted proteins | sample MGYA00519936_ERZ824488 | MGnify/ENA primary metagenome ERZ824488 (study PRJEB31778, sample SAMEA3449153) | human gut metagenome | biome: human gut; feature: human-associated habitat; material: faeces | place: United Kingdom | collected 2010/2012 ... | reverse complement strand
ATAACAAAATGGAGTGGCTTAACTTTGAAGAAGCAAATAAAAAATTAAAATGGGACAGTAATAAAAATGCTTTATGGGAATTAAATTATCGTCTAAACAGTAAAAATCAAAAAAATAAAAAGCTAGACAATCATATTTAGAGATTTATCTAGCATATTTTTGATATTGCTTAAAACTTTATTTTTAAATATTTCTATTATGAAAGGCGTCACCCAAAAAGTTATTGTATCTGTTAAGTGACACTTTTTAATTGCATTAAGGATGTGATAATATAGTAGTTTTACAAAAACAAAATTTTGAAAGAAATAAGCGATTATATAAAAAAGTATACAATCATTTAAAAAGAAATATATCTGATGAATTAGATATTCACCATGTTGGCTCTACTGCTATTCCTAATATGTATGGTAAAAATATAATTGATATTTTAATAGGAGCAAAAAGCAATCAAGAATTTAAAGCTGTTTCAAATAAGTTATCAGAATTGGGTTATCATACCAAACAAGACAATAATAATATATATAAATTTTTTGCTTCTAAAAAAGAAGAAACCACATCTGGAGATATACATATTCATCTAGTTATAATGAATAGTGATAGATATAAACAATTTTTATATTTTAGAGATTATTTACTTGACAACAAAACCGAAGCTAAAAAGTACTCAGATTTTAAACTTAAGCTTTTAAGGAGTGGAATTAAAAATAGAAAAGAGTACAAAAAAGTAAAAAGTGAATACGTTGATGAATTGATAAAGAAAATAAAGATAAATAATGATATATTTTAAAACAGGAGAAATTTATGGAAAAATTTTTAGAGAAAATTTTAAATAATACAAATATTTTTAGAAATGATAGTGTTGTGAAAAAAATAAATGCCGGTTTTACTAATTCTTTGTTTTTAGTAGATAATAAATATATTGTTAAAATATGTAATAATAAAGATAATGAAGAAAAATTTAAAAATGAGATTTCTTTTTATAATCATAATAAAAATAATAAGTTTATACCTAAAATTTATTTATACCATATTGCTAAAGAAAAAGAAGATTATTCATATATTGTTATAGAATTTATCAGAGGAAAGACATTGTATAATGTTTGGCATGAATTAAACGAAGAAGAAAGAAAGTTAATAATAAAGAAAATAGTAGATTTAATGAAGACTTTTCATTCAATAAAAGGTAATAGATATGATTGGGCAAAATATATGAAAAACAAAATAAATCAAAGCTTAAATTTTTGTAGAAATAAAAATTTATTTTCTTTATCAGAGTTAAAACTTTTTAAATATATTTTAACTAATATGGATAAATATTTAAAGTCAGATGATTTTAGATTAATACACTCTGATATACATTTTGATAATATTATAGTAGATGAAAATAAAAATTTAAAATTAATTGATTTTGAGACTTCCATGTATGCTCCAATCGATTATGAATTAGATATTTTTTTGAGAATGTGTAAAAATCCATTAAAATACGCAAGTGAAGAAGAAGCGAAATTTGTTAATATTGAAGATTATAAAATGATAGAACCATATTTTAGGGAAATGTATCCGGAAATATTTGCTATACATGACTTTAATATAAGAAATAAAATTTATAATTTAGAGGCAAATTTACGTTTGTTACCAAAGTTTCCTAATGATGTAATATTAAAAAATGATGTTCTAAAAGATTTGATTAAATTAAGAGAGATGTTTAACTAACAGATCGTTTTAAGTATTTTTATTACTAATCAAAATATGATAATTTTGAGAATAGTGTTTTCGCTTTTTTATTGTTCCATCGTTAACTTTATATTATGATATTCTGAAAAAATTAATTTGTAAATGCCATGTTAATGAGCAGTAATAAGCTATGAAGTATGAAAATAATCAAAACATTAATCTTAAAATCTTTACGCTCAACGTTATACGTGCTATGATTAAGTTGTAATTGGATTTGAAAGGTGTTCTTATGAAAAAAGTATATAATAATAAAGAAGAAAAAAAATTGTATTTTGATAAAACCACTAAGAAATTTAACTTAGTATGGAACATAGTTTTAGCTTTTACTTTAATCATAGTTATTTTATCGTTTTTTATTCCACCACTTCATGAATTTTTATGGATTAATATTGTAAACAGTATTAATGGTTTTATATTTGCTTTATTAGATTTTTCACCTTTTTTAGCTAGCAATTTTTATGAAATAGTAATAATAGTATTAATTATACAGATACTACTAATTTTAATATTAAAAAATACTACTAGAATTAGTTTTAAAAAAAGAAATGCTTATTATAATATTATAAATCGTATTTTATGTAGCCTTAGTTTAATAATAGTAGTTATTTTTATTCTAGATTTTGTTACTTATGGTGAACCACAAATTAATTATAAATATTTTCCTGATAATGTAGAAAAGAGTTATAATGAAAAAGATTTGATAGAACTTGCTAATTATTTTAAAGATGAACTTATTGAAATGTCAGACGATTTTACTAGAGATAATGGCCAAATTATTTACAACAATAATTTAGTTGATAGAGCAACACAAGATCTAATAGGGGTTTCATCTCAATTAAAATTTTTAAAAGGTTTATATCCAGATAAAGTGGGATATTTATCAGAAAAAGAGTTAAGTGAAGATGATGGTAGTTCTTTAGGATACATTAAAGGTTATAGCGTTATGGTAGATAAAAATCAAAATAACATACATTTACTTAATACTATTACTCATGAGTTTTGTCATATCAAAGGGATTATGAAAGAAAGCGAAGCAGAATTTTGTGCATTTTATGCAGGTATAAAAAGCGATGACAAGCTCTCAAATTATAGTGCCAATTATTCAGCTTTTTATAGAATTACTAGTGTTTTGTCAGATATAGACTCAAATGCTAATGATAATATAGAAGAAGAATATTTAAATTTATGTTTATATAAAAACTATGACGAAGCATGTAATTTTTATCCAAAAGAAGTAAATGTTATATTAAACGGCAATGATTATTTTGAAATAGAAACATATAGATTAAGAAATTATGCTATGTATGAAGATAATATTATAAAGATTTTAGAAAACTTGTATCATTTAGGGAATGCCCAATTTCAGATAAATGAAAAAGATATAGAAATTTCTGATATTAGAGCGCTAATAAATGAAGAAAGTACAGATACACTTAAAATTATAATAGATTTTAATGATAAGTTTGATGTTCTTTCTGAATACTTAAACGAAAATCAAAAATATTTTAAGTATATTTATCAATTAGATAGTGAATATGAATATGAAAACTATTTTGAAAAAGATGAAGCTTTAGAATACTATTTAAAACCTTTTAATAATAAAACATTAGATTTATTATATAATGATGAATACGAATCTGAATATATGCATGAAAGAGTAGTGAGATTATTATTAGAATATTATTATTAGATTAGTAAACTGAACATTATACGTGATATAATTAAAGTATAAAATTATAATTTTAAATACTGATTAATAGGAGTAGTATATGGTTATTTTTGTAGGATGTAGTAGTGCAACTACTATAGATAGTATATATTTAGAAGAGACAAAAAAATTAGCTAATATTTTATGTAAAAAACATTGTACCTTACTCTTTGGATCATCAGATGAAGGTATGATGGGAATACTTTATAAAACATTTAAAAAAAATAAATGTAAAATAATATCTGTTTTACCTAAAAACAACTACGGTATGTTAAAGTCACTTGAATCAGATAAACAGATAGAAGTAGCAAATGCCAGTGAACAATTAAAATATCTAGTTAATACTGGAGATTTAACAATTATTATGCCAGGTAGTTACGGCACATTATCTGAATTAATGACTTCTATTTAAAATAAAAAACTAGGGGAGCATAACAAAAAAATTATCATAGTAAACATCAATGGTTTTTATGATAATATAATCAATCAATTTAATAAACAGTATTATGATAAATTTGATTTATATCCTAGAGAAAAACTATATAATATTGTTAACAATATAACAGATATAGAAAAATATATATCTTAACTTAATGTAGCAAATAAAAAATTAGTTTGTAATATAACTAGTTTTTTTTATGAAAGAAAGAGATAGATGTAATATCTATGATATTCATAAAGCTTAGTAATTTATAGAATCATCAAAAACTACTGTTTATTTAGTTTATAACAAAATTACTCTTGTTGTTTCATTTCTATATTTTAAAAATATAATGAATACTTCTAAAAAAACTAAATAATTATCTAAAAAATTACAAATATCCTAAATATGTTCTATTTTTATACAAATTCCTAAAACTTTGTTATTTTTTTCCTATAAATAAAATGTAAGTCATAAAATTAAATGACTTATTTTTTTGTATGAAAGGAGCACGCCATGAAATATCAAATTAATATTTTCTACGGCAAAGAGGATATCAATCATATATTTGAAGAAGTAATCTTAAAAGAATTAGAGAAAGAAAATTATAATTTTGATAATTCCAATTTAATATTAAGCTGTACTAAAAATTCTATCCAAAAAGGAAGTACAAGTGTTTAATGTGGAAAGCACCAATATCATTAGTGCAGCATTATATATTAGATTATCTAGAGAAGACGATGACAAACTTCTTGAAAGTGAAAGTATAACTAATCAAAAAGATCTTCTAATGCAGTATACCAAAGAAAACAATATAAGAGTATATGATATTTACATCGATGATGGCTATTCTGGAACTAATTTTGATAGACCAGCTTTTAAAAGATTAATAAATGATATTGAATTAAAAAAAGTTAATATGGTTATTACTAAGGACATGTCAAGACTTGGTAGAGATTACATAGGAACTGGTAATTTAATTGAAAAATATTTTCCAGAAAAAGGTGTAAGATATATTGCTTTAACCGATAATATTGATACCTATTTAGATAATGGTAATAGTGATATCGCGCCTTTTAAAGCAATTATGAATGATATGTATGCTAAAGATATATCAAAAAAGATAAGAGCTAGTTTAACTGCCAAAATGAAAGAAGGGAAGTATGTCGGAGGACGAGCTCCATACGGGTATAAAAAAGATCCTAATAATAAGAATCACTTAATCATTGATAAAGAACAAGCTAAAGTTGTAAAAACAATTTATAATTTAGCTTTGGAAGGATTAACTTTTTTCAAAATTTCTCAAAAATTAACTTCGCTGAAAATTAAAACTCCAGCCCAGTATTATGACTTCAACTGGTGTAATAAATATAATTACAAGTTTGGAAAGTGGCATTCTTCCACAATTAGAGATATTCTTACCAACAGAATATATACAGGGGATTTAGTTCAACATCGAAGAGTAAAAGTAAATTATAAAGTAAAGAAAGTAGTACCAAACAACCAAAGTAATTATATTGTAGTACACAATACCCACGAAGCAATCATAGATAAAGAAACATTTGCTAAGGTTCAAAAATTAATACCTAAGTCTGTAGGTAGAATTGAAAAAAAAGAACATCATCTATTAGATGGACTTTTATACTGTGGTGACTGTGGACACAGAATATCAGTAGGCCCTAGAAAAAAATCTAATAATCTTTGTTATACAGTATGTAATTACTATAGAACTTATAGAAAACAAAAACTTTGTACAGGACATTGCAATAATTATGATAATTTAGAAAAAGAAGTTTTAGAAGCACTAAAAAATACTTGTAAAAAGTATATCGACAAAAACAAAATAACAGAAAGTGTAAATAATAAAATTAAAAGTAACAAAAATAGTAACAAAAATGAGATAACTAATCTTAAAAATAAAATAGAGAATATAAATAAAAGTTTAGACGAATTATATTTTGACAAGCTAAATAAAGTAATCGATGAAGAAAGATTTTTTAGGATTAAAGAAAAATTAGAAATGAATTTAAAACAGTTGCAATCTGAATATGATAATTTAATCAACCAAAAGAAAGAAGAAATTAACTCTATAGAAAAACAAAAGGCTATTGATAAATATATTGATAATTTTTTAAAACTTAAAAATCCAAGTAGAGATTTAATAGTTAATTTAATTGATAAAGTAGAAATATTTGAGGATAAAAAAATTAATATTAACTTAACTTTTAATAATAGTCTTGAATAGAGAACAAATGTTTGGTATAATGTATCTTGTAAAATGCTAAATAAAGAGGAGACTTGCTAAAGATGAAAGAAACACAAATGCATTTAATAAATAAGATGTTTAATGATAAGACAATTAGAACAGTATGGAACAAAAAAGAGGGAAAGTATTATATAAGTGTAGTAGATATTGTTACTGCGTTAATAGATAGTAAAGACCCTAGACATTATTGGAACTCATTAAAATCAAGATTAAAAAAAGAAGGCAATGAAACGGTCACAAATTGTGACCAGTTGAAATTAAAAGCTCAAGACGGCAAATATCGTTTGACTGATGTTGTTGATATTGAAGGTATGTTTAGAATAATTGAATCTATTCCTAGTCCTAATGCGGAACCAATGAAATTATGGTTAGCTAGATTAGGAAGAGAAAGAATAGATGAAGTATTTGATCCTTCAATAACTGTTCAAAGAGCAATAGATACATACCGTGCTAAAGGATATGATGAAGATTGGATTATTAAGCGAATTAAAGGAATTCAAGATAGGAAAAAATTAACCGATATATGGAATAGTAATGGTGTAACTGAAGAAGTTGATTATGCAATACTTACTAATGAAATATACAAAGAATGGTCTGGCTTCACTGCCAAACAATATAAACAACATAAAGGGCTTAGAAAAGAATCCTTAAGAGATAATATGACAGATATTGAAGTGGCTCTTGCTGATTTAGGAGAAATAGCGACCCGTGAACTTGCTATAGAGCATAGACCTTTAGGTTTAGAACAAAATAAAAAAGTTGCTAAAATGGGAGGACATGCTGCTAAAGTAGCTCGTGTGGACATTGAAAAGAATTTAAAGCGAAGTGTAGTTAGTAAAGATAATGCTTTATCATATAAATATGTTGATGAAGAAGTGATGATTGAAAATAAGTAGGATGGAAAATATGAAATTTATCAATTGATAGTAATTATAGATATTTATTATTAGATAATATAGAAATATTAAAAGGTAAATATAATAATGAATTATCTAGTTACTTTATAGATGAATTTTATAATATTTTAAAAGCTGGTAAGAACAGAAAAATTATCATAAAGCAGCTAAATTTATCGGAGCAATTTCCAAATTAAATAATGGTCATGGCTTAGTAGAAAAAATTTTAATAGATTTAAAAAATTCTGATTATCAAAATTGTCTAGCACTATTTGATGAAATAAATAAAGCAGTTAAAAGTTAAAATATCACAAAAAAGGGCAAGGACATGTATGCCCAATAAGAACTAGAATAATTAATCATCATGTTTTTAAACATACATATCAACCAGATTATTCATGCTGTGAAGAAAATGTATGTGAACATGTTCAATGTGGTTCTTGTTGTAATTTCTAAAAGACTTAAAGGTCTTTTTTTCTTGCCATAAAAAACTTATTAAAATAATATTGATAAAAAAATTACCAAAAATTGGTAAAGATTAAATTTGTATATATTTCTTTTTTGTTTTATAATATATATGGTGATGTAGTATGAAAAAGGTAATTTTAATTGATGGAAACAATCTTCTTTTTAGAAGTTATTATGCCACAGCCTATAAAGGTTCTTTACTTAGAAATTCTAAAGGATTTCCTACTAATGCCTTATATAGTTTTATTAATATGTTAAACAAAATAATAACGGAAGAAAAACCTTTATATATGGCTATAGCATTCGATAAAGGCAAAACATTTAGACATGAAATGTATGATGATTATAAAAAAGGCCGTAAAGAAACTCCTCTTGAATTAAAACAACAATTTCCAGTTGCTAAAGAAATAGCCAAAGCTATGGGTATTCCTTGCTTTGAAATAGACGATTACGAAGCTGATGATATAATTGGAACATTTGCTAAAGAAGTCGATAAAAGAGAAGACTTTATCTCTACTATTATTAGTAGTGACAAAGACTTATTACAACTAATTTCTGATGATAATGAAGTAAAACTATTAAAAATGAATGATTTCATTCGCCTTGATAAACAAGCCTTTATTGATATGTATGGTTTTACTCCAGAAAAAATAACCGATTTAAAAGGCCTTATGGGAGACTCTAGTGATAATATCCCCGGCGTCAAAGGAATTGGCGAAAAAGGAGCCCTTAATTTAATTAGAAAATATGGAACACTAGAAAATCTTTATGATCATATTGAAGAAATAAAAGGAAAAACTAAGGAAAAACTTATCGAAAATAAAGATGATGCTTTTTTCTCCAAAAAACTAGCTACTATTTACAAAGATGTTCCTATTGACAAAGACTTAGATAAAATAAGCTATAAAGGAATTACTCCTAAACTAGTACCTCTTTTAAAAGAATATGAATTCTTTTCCCTTTTAAAAAAGTTAAATATTAAAGAAGAGGAAGAAGAAACTATAACTTATAACGAAGTAACCAATATAACTATTGATACCGACAGTAGTATCTATATCGAAACTGAAGGTAATTATCATGATAAAAAGTTATTAGGAATTACAATTTCCAATGATAAAGGAAATTTCTTCGTAGATCCAATTGATATCAAAAATATAAAAATAAATCCTGATGTTACTCTTTATACTTATGATTTAAAGAAACTATATATAATTTTTAAATATAATGATATCACTCTAACCAATAAAATAGAGGACTTAATGATTGAATCTTATATTTTAAATTATCCTATCAAAGATGATGTTTCATATCTTATGAATATCTGTGGATTTAATGCTATGCCTTGTGAAGATATTTTAAAAAAGAAAAAAAAGTATGGGTCTAAACTAAAACCCAATATGGTTAGTAAAGCTAAATTTATCTACGATAATAAAAATAAATTTTACGAAGAATTAAAAAACCAAAACTCTTTAGACTTATATGAAAAGATGGATCTTCCTCTTACTTATGTTCTAATTGATATGGAATATACTGGAGTAAAAATAGATAAAGAATTTCTTTTAAAAATGAAAGAAGAAGTTTCTTCTAAAGTAACTGAACTAGAAAATCATATCTATTTTCTAGCGGGAACCAAAGATTTTAACATCATGAGCCCTAAACAGTTAGGAAAAGTATTATTTGAAGATTTACAAATTCCTTATCCTAAAAGAATTAAAAATGATAAAAGTTATTCAACTAGTGTTGATATTTTAAACAAATTAACAGATTATGAAATAGTAAGAAAAATTTTAGAATATCGCACTCTTACTAAACTTTATTCCAACTATATCGTAGGCTTAATTGATTACATCAAAGAAGATGGCCGCATTCATACTATTTTTAATCAAACTTTAACTAGAACAGGAAGACTTTCTAGTACTAGTCCTAATCTTCAAAATATCCCTGTCCGAGAAGAGTATGGTAAGTTAATTAGAAAAGCTTTTATCTCAAGCCCAGAGAGCACTATTATAACTAGTGATTATTCCCAAATAGAATTAAGAGTTTTTGCTCATATGTCTAACGCTAGTAACTTAATTGAAGCTTTTAACAATGATTTAGATATTCATACTAAAACTGCCATGGATATTTATAAAGTACCAAAAGAACAAGTAACTAAAGCCATGAGACGAAATGCTAAAGCTGTTAACTTTGGAATTTTATATGGCATAAGTAGCTTTGGACTATCAGAAGACTTAGGAGTAGATTTTAAAGAAGCTAAAAAATTTATTGATAACTATTTAGAGACTTATCCAGGTATCAAAGATTACATGAATAAAGTAAAAGATGATGCTCATCTTAATGGTTATGTTAAAACTCTATTTGGTAGAGTAAGAGTAATCGAAGAAATTAACAGCACTAACTTTATGGCTAGATCTCAAGGTGAAAGAATGGCTCTTAATACTCCAATTCAAGGAACAGCAGCAGATATCTTTAAAATAGCTATGATAAATATTCATAATGAACTAAAAAAACAAAATTTAAAAGCTAAACTAATAATTCAAGTTCACGATGAACTTTTAATAGATTGCCCTAATGATGAAATAGAAAAAGTTACTAAAATAGTAAAAGATAATATGGAAAATGTTTATAAATTAAAAGTACCATTGAAAGTTGATATTGGTATGGGGTATAATTGGTATGAAGCCAAATAAGGAAGTGATTATATGCCCGAATTACCAGAAGTAGAAACAGTAAGAAAAGCTCTTCTTTTAAAGTTAAAAGGAAAAAATATCAAAGACTTAACTATTCTTCATAACAATGTTTTTAAAGACCAAAATATAAATGAAGTAATAGAAAATATTAAAAATCAAACTATAAATGATATAAAAAGAAGAGGTAAATGGTTGATATTTGTTTTAGATGATTATTACTTATTAAGTCATTTAAGAATGGAAGGAAAATATTTATACCGAGATCTTAATTCTAAATTAGAAAAACATGAATTAGTAGTTTTTAATATAAATAATGAATTTGAACTACGTTATAAAGATGTTCGAAAATTTGGAAAAATGTACTTAGTAAAAAAAGATAAACTAGAAGAAAGTATTATTAAAGATTTAGGTTTAGAACCTTGGGATACTAATCTAACTACAGAGTATTTACTGTCTAAATATAAAAATAAAATTATTCCTATTAAAACTCTTCTTCTAGACCAAAGTATAATTACTGGAATAGGTAATATCTATGCTGATGAAATACTCTTTAAAAGTAAAATAAATCCTCATAAAAAAGGCAAAGAATTAACTAAAAAAGAATGTCAAAGCATAATTGAAAACACTAGAACAATTCTTTCTAAAGCTATTCTAGAAGGAGGAACTACTATAAGAAGTTATACTTCAGAAGAAGGTGTAACCGGACTTTTTCAAAATAATTTAAATGTCCATCTAAAAGAAGGAGAAAAATGTCCTTGTTGTAATAGTATTATTAAGAAAGATAAAATAAATGGACGTAGTAGTTACTATTGTCCTAATTGCCAAAAATAGAATACTAAAGGTATTCTTTTTATGTTATACTTAAATAAAAGGAGGTCCCTATGATTTGTGAATGTCTAGTAGAACTTTCTCATGTTTTTTTAGAAAAAACTTTTACTTATAAAGTTCCAAAAGATCTAGAAAATAAGATAAAAGTCGGTATGAGAATAGAAGTTCCTTTTGGAAAACAACTACTCGAAGGTTTTGTTATGAAAATATCTACTTCTAAAGAATATAAAGAACTAGAAAAGTTAAAAGAAGTAATTAGAGTAGTAGATTCTTATCCAATCTTAAATGAAGAATTATTAAAATTAGGAAAATATATCAAAAACACAACCTTATCTTCTTTAATGTCTTCTTATCAAGTTATGCTTCCTAAAGCCTTAAAAGCTAGTCATAAAACCTCTCTTAATATTAAAAAAGATAAATATTTTAAACTAAATAAAAATTTAGATTTATCAAAATATAAATTTAATGAAAAACAACAACAAATAATCGAACTTTTAAAAACTAAAAATCTTGTTTTAAAAAAAGATTTAGATAATATTTCTCCAAGTAGTACCAAAACCCTTTTAAATAAAAATATTATTATTCTTGAAGAAAAAGAGGTTTATCGCTATAATCTAAAAGAGCAAGAAAGAGAAAACTTTACTCTTAATAACTTGCAACAAAAAGTTTTTACTAAAGTAAAGCAAAGTCTTAATAAAAACGAAACCTTTCTTCTTTGGGGAATAACAGGATCCGGAAAAACTAATGTTTATATGAAATTAATTGAAGAAGTAATAAAAACAGGTAAAACTGCTATATTCTTAGTTCCAGAAATTTCTCTTACCCCTCAAATAATAACTAAATTCACTTCTTATTTTGAAAACATAGCAGTTCTTCACAGTAAACTTTCTCCTGGAGAAAAATATGATGAATGGCGCAAAATAAATGAAGGAAAAGTTGATATTGTAATCGGTGCTAGAAGTGCTATTTTTGCCCCCCTTAAAAACATTGGTCTAATCATAATTGATGAAGAACATACTCAAAGTTATAAACAAGAAAACAGTCCTAAATATAATGCTATTGATATTGCCAAATGGCGAAGCGCTTATCATCATTGTCCTCTTATTTTAGGAAGTGCCACACCTTCTATGGAAAGTTTTACGAAAGCTAAACTAGGTATTTACACCTTATTAGAATTAACAGAAAGATATAATGGTCAAAATCCCACTATCAAACTAATTGATATGAATAAAGAATTTAAAAAGACCAATGATTACTTTTCCGAAGAACTTATCAAAGAAATAAAAACTACTATTTCTAAAGATGAACAAGTAATTTTATTTTTAAATAGAAGAGGGTACTCTAATATTGTAACTTGTAAAAATTGTAAAAACACCGAAACTTGTCCTAATTGTGATATAAGTTTAACTTTTCATAAAAGCTCCAATATGCTTAGATGTCATTACTGTGGCTATGCTAAGAAAAAAGAGTTAACTTGTCCTAATTGCCATGAAAAATATACTGAATATGGTCTAGGTACTGAGCAAGTAGAAGAAGCCTTACAAAAATTAATACCAGAATCTCATATTATTAGAATGGATATTGATACTACCACTAAAAAAAATGCCCATGAAAATATTATCCAAGCTTTTAAAAATAAAGAATATAATATTTTATTAGGAACCCAAATGATAGCCAAAGGACTAGATTTTGAAAATGTTACTTTAGTAGGAATAATTAATGCTGATACCAGTCTAAATTTTCCAGATTTTCGTAGTAGTGAAATAACCTTTCAATTATTAAATCAAGTTTCTGGAAGAAGTGGAAGAGGAAAAAAGAAAGGTAAAGTTTTAATCCAAACTTTTAATCCTGATCATTATGCTATTAAATATTCTAAAGATAATGATTATTTAAAATTTTATAACGAAGAAATTAAAATAAGAAAAAAACTTGGTTATCCACCATTTTATCATCTTTGCTTATTAAAAATATCTTCCAAGAACTATGATATGGCTAGCAAAATGAGTCAAAAAATAAGCACTTATCTAAAAAATGAAATAACTAAAGAAATTATTCTAGGACCATCTCTAGCTAATATCTTTAAATTAAATAATGAATATCGTTTTCAAATCATTATTAAATACAAAGATATAAACAATATAAAAAAATATCTTCAAATTCTAAACGAAAGATTCTATAATGATAAAAATATTAAATTAGATATAGATTTTAACCCTTTAAAAATGTAAAAAAAGAGTTAAAGTCTTTTTTTAACCCTTTAACTCATTATCAATTAAATTTATCAAATTATTAGTATAGTTAGTACCACCAGAAGTATTTTGACTAGTATTATCAGTATCAGTATTAGCACTAGTATTATTATTAATTCTTAATGAATTAAACACATTATCTTCAAACAAATTACCCTCATTAGTATTATTAAATATATTATTGTTATCACTCGGTTCAATTATCTCATTATTTAAAGGAGCTTCTTGATTAGTATTATAATTAGGAACAGCTACAACATTATTAGCCATATTGTTATTGTCACTAACTAAGTTTTCATTAATATTATTTGGTGTTGGTTCTAATATAGTATTAACCATATTATTATTCTCATTGTTTACTTGATTAGTAACATCATTAGTAATTACATTAGAATTCATAACCGAAGTATTATTATTAATTTTGTTATATTCTAAATTGTTCGAAGCACTAAAAATATCATCACTTTCATCATAGTCCACTAATCTTAATACTTCTTTTAAATCAGTAATTCCCTCAAGTACTTTTATAAGTCCATCTTGAAGCAAAGTTTTAACATTTTTCTTATATATTAAATGTCTAAGTTCGACACGATCAATATTTTGATTAATTGCTTCTCTTATTTCATCATTTATCATCAATACCTCTTGAAGCGCTATTCTTCCAGTATAACCATTATGACAATGATCACATCTTCCTGTATCATAAGTATATTCAATATCTACTCCTAAAACTTTTTTAAATAAAGTTTTTTCCATGTCAGTAGCAGGTCTTTGAACCCTACAATTAGGACACAACTTCTTAGCTAAAGTTTGAGAAATAATTCCTTTCAAAGAAGAAGAAAGTAAATATCTTTCAACATCCATATCAATAAGTCTTTCAATAGTAGTAAGAGAGTTATTGGTATGAAGTGTAGATAAAACTAAATGCCCAGTAATTGAAGCACGAATCGCAATTCTAGCTGTTTCACTATCACGAATTTCTCCAATTACTACAACATTTGGATCTTGTCTTAAAATAGAACGAAGTACAGTCGCAAAATCAAGTCCAATTTCCGAATTAACTTGAACTTGGTTAAGTCCTTCAATACTCATTTCTACGGGATCTTCAACAGTAATAATATTAGTTTCTTCTTTATTTAATTTTTGTAGCATTGAGTAAACAGTAGTAGATTTCCCAGAACCAGTTGCCCCAGTAATTAATATAATTCCATTGGGACTAGCTAACATATCCATGATTATATTATAGTTTTCATTAGTAAAACCTAAATACTCAATACCTTGCAAACTCATCGAATAATCAAGAATTCTGACAACTATCTTTTCTCCAAAACTAGTAGGAAGTGAAGACACACGCAAATCCAAATCTTTTCCTTGAATAACACTTTTAATCGCTCCATCTTGAGGAAGTCTAGATTCCGTAATATTCATTCCTGCTAAAAGTTTTACTCTAGTAGTAAGATTTCTTTTATATTTGTTATCAATAATAGCATAATCTCGAAGTTCACCATCGATTCTAATTCTGATTTTTAAATATTTTTCAGCTGGATCGAAATGAATATCACTGGCATTTCTTAAAACCGAATCAATAATTATATCATTTACAATATCTACAATTGGAGTAGTTGTAAAATTAAACTCTCGCATCATAAGAATCTTCCCCTTTATTCTCTTTATTTGTAAAATAATTTCATATTTATCTAAAATACTAGAATTTATTCTAAAAGTATTATATAATAGTTTTGGAAAATAAGCAAGTAGAAGGTGAGTAATAATGAGAAAATTATTAAAAAATAGTAAAGGCTTTGCTATGGCAGAACTTTTAGCAGTCTGTATAATTGTTTTAGGAATTTTTTCTATGCTTTTTGCTAATTACTTACCCCTTCTAGCAGAATATGAAAATAGAATAAGTTATAATAACGTAACAGCACAGTATGCTTCTCATTATATAAGAAAGATGTATAAAACAGCTTTAGAATCAAGTAGTGGAGCAACTTTAAAAAACACTATAAATTCTGGAATTAGTTCGGGAAATGGAGTATTCGAAGTTTATGGCAAAAATAACACTAAAATTTTAAGCCAACTTTCTTCAAATAGAGAAACCTTAGAAAAACTAATTGAAAACTATGGTATTGAAGAAATAGCAATAACTAAATATATTTTAACTAATGCTAAAAGTAATTATAATAAAGATAGCTTGAAAAATTATATCAACTATTTACCAACTTATAAAAACTCTATTTATACTGGAGCTAATGCTGAAGATAATATGGAACTTTATCGTTTAATTATAAAAACCAAAAACTACGGTTATGCCACAACCCCAATTCTATCTGATTATAATACTCCAAGTGAATGTTTTACTGGAGAATATGGAACGGGAGGTATAATAATAACTTCTTATGCTGATGATAATGAATTATGTACTGATGTTGTAACTATTGGATCTAGTAGAATTAGTGTAAAATCTAACTCTGGAAATGGTACAGTAACTGGTAGAGTAGTAGGCATCGGAGCTGAAGTTTTTAAAGGTTCTGCTATAACCGCTATATCTTATCCTAGCACTGTTAAAAGTATTGGAAATGAAGCATTCTCAGGCTCTAAACTAGAAACATTTGAAATAGGAGAAGGAGTAAAAACTATTGGACAAAGGGCTTTTTATAACACTCAGTTAACTCAAATAGAATTACCTGGAGGCATAACTTATGGAGACGAAGCTTTTGCTAACAACAAGAATTTAACTAAAATTGATTTTACTTCAAACATAACTACGATGGGAACTGGTTTATTCTCTGGAAGTGGTACTTCAAAATCAGGTTTAATAATAAATACTAAAAGTTTAAGAATTATTCCTGCTGAGACTTTTAAAGGCTCAAAACTTGCTAGTCTTACTTTTGGAACAGCTTTAAGAACTATTGGAAATGAAGCATTCCAAAATGCTACTACAAATACCTCTGGTATAGCAGTAGAAATTCTTGCTAGTGTTACAACTATAGGAACAAATAGTTTTAGTAAAGTAAAAATAAGTTCTTTAACCCTTAATAATCCTACTAACAGTTTAACTATTGGAGCTAATGCCTTTAATGATGCTACTATTTCTGGAGGAGTATCAATTCCAGCTAATGTAACCCAAATAGGAGAAAATGCCTTTTACAGTACCGGTATTGACTCTCTAGCTTTTGAAGATGGATCAAAAATAACTACTATTGGTGCTAATGCCTTTGCCGGGAACCGAATACCAAATCTTGCGCTTCCAAATAGCTTAACCACAATAGGAGAAGGAGCTTTCAGAAACAATACTTCTTTAAATGAAGCCAACTTACCATCTAATAATAATTATCAAACAGTTTCAAATAATTTATTTAATGGTGCTAAACTTACAAGTATAACGATTCCAGATAATGTAACAACCATTGGCACTAATGCTTTCTATAATAATGATTTACAAGAAATTATAATCGCTGATACTTCCAAATTACAATCAATTGGATCTCAAGCTTTCAGTGGTAATAGTAAAGTTACTAGTATTAATATTCCAGCTAGTGTTACTACCATTGGTACTAATGCTTTCTCAGGATGTACTAATCTAGGACTAGTAGAAGGAGATTTCATTAACAATTCAAGTAGCAACTTTGAATGGTGCAACATCTTCTATGGAGATAATACTTGTGAAATAACAACCGAAGGAGTTAATACTTACGTAAAATATCAAGGAGCATCAGATAAAATCATAGTAAGAGGAGGTACTCAAAATGAATAATAAAGGAATGACTTTAGTCGAATTAATAGTAACCTTCTCACTATTACTCATCTTAGTAGTAGGACTATATAATCTAATTTTAGAAGTTAAATTTCAAATGGATCAAAAACAAGTAGCCAAAGATTTAACTGAATATTCATCAACTATGAATAATGAAATTCACTATAATCTTTTAAAAGATGAACCTAATAGAATTTATATAAAAGCCTCAAGTGCCAATAGTTGGACTTGTCAAAATAGAAATCAAAGCACTTGTACTGTGTCAAGCTCTTTACAAACAACTTTAAACAATAGATGTCAAAATATTTTCCCGTGTGCTGTTTACTATTATGACACTAATAATTCTAAATTCCGAGTTATCGCATTAAATGAAGCAACATCTAATAATTACAATCCAGATGGCAACACTCCAACTATCACTAATGACCTTTTAAAACAAAATGGTATCTATTATAATAATTACTATGAACCACTTCCTGATCCTGAAGATTCCGAAGTTAGAAATATTGTTGTAGTAGAAGATCCTGGAAGCGGAGAAGCTGAAGCTGCAACTCCTAAAGATGATAGACCATATATCACTTTAGAAGATGGTATATTTATTATTAATTTTGCTTTTTATATGATAGATGGCGATACTAATTATGGTTTTAAAATAGTCTATCCATTTTCATAATCAACATTAATATAATTACACTACTTAGACCATGACAAACTCTCGCTATTAAGAAAGGTAAATATCTTACCTTTCTTTTATTTAAAATACTCATTATTTGAAAATGAACTGAAAATCCTCCAAAAGAAATAAAAAACATCGCTAATATAAGTTTAATATTTATATCAAAATCTCCCAATGATAAATATTTAAGCCCTGTAGTCATCTCTGTAAACCCAATTCCCATAATTGATAAAATACTAGAAGGATCTTTAAATATCAAATTAATAATAATCAAAACAAAAGTAACAATTCCAAAAATATTCATTAAAATATCTAATGAATTCTTAATACTATTTAATAAAACTTTAAATATATTAGTATTATTTATTCTTTGATTTAAATAACTCAAATTACTTCTAAACAAAATATTATTATTAACTAAAACACTTTTATTATAAGATCTAAAACAAAGTCCTACGACTATATTTCCTAAAACATGACAAATAAGAAGTAAAAATCCAAAGTAACTATTTTTAAAAAATATATTTCCAACAGTATTAACAATAAATAAAGGATTAGAAAAAAAAGTAAACATTAAAATCTTTTCAGCATCTTTTCTAGTTAATAAATCTTTTTCCATTAAATCATCTATATATTTAGCACTACTAGGGAACCCTGTTATCATACTCATAAAAAAAATAAAAGCTCCTTCGCCTTTGGTTTTAAAAAGATAATTCATTGGTTTCCTAAAAATGTTTCCCAGTACTTTAGGAATATCTATTTCCACCAAAATTGTAGCTATAATAAACATTGGAAAAAGTGAAGGAAAAATATTTTTTATAAATAGATTAACACTAAAGTTTACTATCTCACTTAAAGCACTAGATTTACTGAAAATACTAATAATTAAAACTATAATAGTAAAAATAATTGTTAAAGAATATAACTTTTGTTTCATATTTCACCTAATTTCCTGTTATAATTATATTGGAGAGATTAATATGATAGAAGAAAAAAAGATAAAAACAAAATTTAAAAACTTAAAAACCAAACTTATTAATTTTTTTAAAAATCCTAAAGAAGTAATTTCTTTCTTTTTACCTATTGTAATAACTATTTGTTTAATATTACCAGTTCCTTATTATATAAAAATAGGGGGAGGTACTATTGAAATAGATGAAAATATTGAAATAGAAAACTCTTATTCTAATAAAGGATCTTTAGAAGCTTTATATGTTAAAGAAAGCAAAGGAATTGTTCTAACCTTTTTACTTTCTTATGTAATTCCATCTTTTGAAAAGGAAAAGATAGAAGAAGTAACTTTAGAAAATGAAACTGAAGATGATTATAATTACAGGGAAAGACTTTATTTTACTAGTTCCTTAGATGCTGCTACTAAAGTAGCTTTTGAACATGCTGGCAAAGAAGTCAAAATATCTTCAAGTAAATTTATCGTTCTTTATATAGATAAAATCGCTAATACTAATTTAGAAGTAGGAGATGAAATAATTAAAGTAGAAGGTAGCAAAGTTTCATCTTATGATGAAATATCTGAATTAGTAAATAGTAAAAAAATAAATGATACTATAAACATTACAGTAAAAAGAGATGGCAAAGAAATAGAAACTACTAGTACTTTAATAGAAGTAGAAAACTCTCCTAAATTAGGAGTAGTATTATCTAATGAAATATCTTATGAAAGCAACCCTAAAGTAGAATTTAATTTTGATGGAAATCAAGCTGGTCCTTCGGGAGGTTTAATGATTGCTTTATCGATTTATAACAAATTAGTAGAAGAAGATATAACTAAAGGAAAAATAGTTGTCGGAACTGGAACTTTAGACACTGAAGGTAATGTCGGCGCTATCGGAGGTATTAAACATAAATTAATGGCCGCAGCAGATAAAGAAGCAGATATCGTTTTAGTACCAAATGATAATTACGAAGAAGCTAAAAAAATAACTGAAGAAGAAAATTATGATTTTACTTTATTAAGTGTAAAAACTTTTGATGAAGCTTTAGAAAAATTAGAAAGTGCTAAATAAAAAGATTAGATATCTAAACGTCTAATCTTTTTTAGTAAAAATAAAAAACTAAGGTATAACTAATTTTTTATCTAATTGTAAAGTAAAGGAGTAATTAAATGAAAATAAAATTAGAAAAAGATGAAGTTATACCAGCAACCTTTGATC
>ERZ824488.1978-NODE-1978-length-20028-cov-6.250989_pt1 | contig 20028 bp, 26 predicted proteins | sample MGYA00519936_ERZ824488 | MGnify/ENA primary metagenome ERZ824488 (study PRJEB31778, sample SAMEA3449153) | human gut metagenome | biome: human gut; feature: human-associated habitat; material: faeces | place: United Kingdom | collected 2010/2012 ... | reverse complement strand
ATCTCAAAAAAAGATAGATTTTTAAATCTCTATCTTCTTAAGTTAATAACATTGGCTTAAAAAGTCTTTTTTTAATTAAATAGTATTATTTATTATTAATTACCCATAATAATTATAGAGTGGAGGGATAAAATGAAAAAGAAAACAGCCTTAACTTTAGGCTTAGCAGTAGGAACAGGTTTAGGAATGATGTATGCTCCTAAAAAAGGAAAAGATTTAAGAGAAGATGTTAAAAATAAAGCTAAAGATTTAACTAAAAAGGTGAAAAAAGTAGATACAAAAGATATTAAAGAGACAGTAGAAGATGCTCTTAATCGTTTAAAACAAGAATTAGAAGAGCTAATTAATGAAACAGATAAAAACAAAGTCTTAAATAAAGCTGATGAAATAACTAATGAATTAGAATCAATTATCAAGTCATCTCATGATCAAAAAGATTCACTAATTGAAAAATCTGCAACTAAATTAAAAGAAACAGCTCTTAAAAAAACTAAAGAAATTGTTGAAAAACTAGAAAACAATAGTAAAATTTAACACTAATTTGTTAAAAACTAGAATTTCTTCTTAAAAAAACCAAAAATTTATAGTATAATAAACTTATATAGATAGTTTAAGGAGGAAGTTATATGATAAAATGGATTTTTCTAGGTATAATTGTATTAATAGGAGTAGTAGCACTAATTATAAGCAAAAATAAAACTAAATAATAAATAGCTCATCAAAAGAGCTATTTTTATTTGTAATAATATACTAAAAAGTTGACTAAACCTCATTAAAATCATATAATTAATCTGAAATAAATTTTATATAAATTAATTTATTTCATAATAGCAATCTATTAAAGAAAGGAAATATTATGCTAGAATTAGAAAATATCTCTTTTACTATAAATGGTAAAAAAATTTTAAAAGATATAAATTTAAAATTAGAAGAAGGTAAGTTTTATGTCATAACTGGACCCAATGGAAGTGGCAAATCTACTTTAGCTAAAATAATTATGGGTCTTGAAAAACCTACTACAGGAAAAATTATTTTTAACAATCAAGATATAACTAATAAAAGTATTGAGGAAAGAGCCAATTTAAACATAGGCTTTGCTTTTCAACAACCAATAAAGTTTAAAGGCATAACAGTCCATGATATGTTAAAAATTGCTACTAAGGAAAAACTTAGTAAAAATGATTCTTGTCAAATTCTATCTCAAGTAGGATTATGTGCTAGAGAATATGTTGATAGAGAAATTAACAATTCCTTATCTGGTGGAGAGTTAAAAAGAATAGAAATAGCCTCTGTTTTAGCCAGAAAACCCAAATTAGCTATTTTTGATGAACCAGAAGCCGGTATTGACTTATGGAGCTTTAATAATTTAACTAAAGTTTTCTCCAAAATAGCTAGTTCCTCACAAGGAATAACTTTAGTAATTTCTCATCAAGAAAGAATTTTAAATATTGCCGATTACATAATTTTAATGAAAGAAGGAACTATTAAAAAAGTAGATGAAAAAAATAAAATGATAAATACTATTTTTAGTACTTCAGCTTGTCCTAAAGGAGTTGATAACTGTGACTAATACTAAAACAGATGAAAAAATATTAACTAAAATTTTAAGTGACAGTCCTTACCATTCCGATGCTTATAATATTAGAAAAAATGGTCAAAGTATTGATAGAAAAGATAATCCTTATGTCAAAATAGTTCCCAAAGAAAATAATTCAGGTATAGATATTTATATTAAAGAAAATACTCTATTCCAAATAATAAATATTCCTGTTATTATTACGGAAAGTGGTTTAAAAGATGTTGTTTATAATGACTTTCATATTGGCAAAAATTCCAATGTTACTATAATCGCCGGTTGTGCTATTCATAACAATGGCTTTCAAAACTCTACTCATGATGGCATTCATAGATTTTACTTAGAAGAAAATTCTAATGTTAAATATATAGAAAAGCATTATGGTGAAGGAAGTGATACTAATAAAAAAATCTTAAATCCTATAACAGAAATAATTATGAAAAAAGGTTCAACTATGACTATGGATTCTGTCCAGTTACAAGGAGTAGATGAATCAATTAGAAAAGTAAAAGCTACTTTATACGCTGATACTAGTCTAGTAGTAACAGAAAAAATCTTAACTTCCCAAGCTCAAACAGCCAAAACTGATTTTATTGTAGATTTAGAAGGAGCAAATTCTAGCACTCATGTTACTTCTAGATCTGTAGCAACAGATAATTCTTATCAAGAATTCACTTCTAATATAACCGGAAATGAAAAATCATTTGCTCATGTTGAATGTGATGCTATTATAAAAGATACTGCTTCTGTAAAAGCAATTCCTGAAATATATGCAAATCATATTGATGCTAATTTAATTCATGAAGCTGCCATTGGCAAAATAGCTGGTGAACAATTAATGAAGTTAATGACTTTAGGTTTAACTGAAAAAGAAGCTGAAGAAACTATCATCAAAGGATTTTTAAAATAAGATAAAAATAGTCCCCAAAATAAATATTAAAATAAATTTAATATCCAAAAGGACTATTTTTCATTGAATAAAAAATAGAATAACAAGCTAAAAAAAAGTAATAGTTAATATTGCAATTAATATATTTAAAATTAAGCTAATTTCCATATATTACTTGTTAAAATTTTTAAATAATTCAAATATAAATAAATTAAACTTGTCATTCAAATTCTTCTTATTTTCATGAACAAAAATAATACTACCCAATTTAGAATTATCTATTTCAAGAGAAATAATATCAAAAAAATAAAGATTATTATTTTCAAATAACTTCTCATTTTTCAAACTAGTCCATTTAAAATTATCTCTATTAATCATTTCTATAATTTTTTTATCAATAGAATAAGATGAAAATTTATTTTTACCATATACCTCTATAATACTATTTAAATCAGTAATAATAATTGTATCATCAGCAAAAATATTGGCCCAATTTTTTATAAAATTTTCTATTATAAAATCTAAATATTGCTCTTTTTTATTCTTTTTTAATATTATCTTATCTCCATCTAACTTTAATAAAACAGTTTTATCATTACAAATATCTAAAGCTTCTCTATATTTTTTAGGAATAACTAGTCTTCCTATATTATCTATTTTCATAATAATTTCATTTTTTATTGCCATATCACACCTCATACGTAAAAAATTAATTGTCATGTTATACATCAATAATATTTTATGCGAATATAGTATAAAAGTCAATATGCGACAATAGCATAATGTACAATGAAAATGGTGATGGAAAATGAATCGCTTAAAAGATTTAAGAGAAGATAATGATCTAACTCAACAACAATTAGCAGGATACCTTCATTGTTCTCAAGCTAACTATTCTAGGTATGAAACAGGCAAAGTTGATGTTCCGTTAGAATCATTAAAAAAATTAGCAGAATTTTATAATACCAGCATTGATTATTTAACAAAATTTACAGATGAAAGAAAGCCATATAAAAGAATAAAAGAGTAATTATATGACTAAAGTTATTAACCATTTTGTTAATAACTATTTAAAAAAGTAAGACTATTATAAAAAATAAAAGTCTTGCTTTTTTATTTTATATAATTACTATAATAAATAATAAAAACAATACTATTTATGATATAATAAAATTACTAAAAAATTTAAAATTTAAGGAGATTTTTATGGCAGTAAATAAAAATATAAAAGAAAAAGCAAAACTCTTTGCAATTAAAGCTCATCAAGGACAAGTTAGAAAAAGTGAACCAGATAAACCAATGATTATGCATCCTATAAGTGTTGGAATGTTATTAGAAGAATATAACTTTGATGATAACGTAATAGCAGCAGGTTATTTACATGATGTTATTGAAGACACCAAATATACTAAGAAAGACTTAGAAAAAGAATTCGGAGAAGATATCACCAACTTAGTAATAACAGCATCCGAACCAGATAAATCATTATCTTGGGAAGACAGAAAAAAACACACAATAAAAGAAACAAAAACCTTACCACTTAGAAACAAAGCAGTTATTTGTGCTGATAAAATAAATAATTTAGAAGACCTATATTTAAAATTTGAAAAAACTAATGTAAGAAGTTTTTCTAGTTTCAAAAGAGGAGAACAGTCTCAAAAATGGTATTATACCAGTATCTATAATAGTCTAATAGAAAATGAAAATCCCAATTTACCTATCTTTAAAAGATTAAAAGAAATCCTAGACCGAGTATTTACTCCTCAAGAGAATAAATTTTTGCAAGAAACAATCTTTTCAGAAAATGAAAACTATTATAAAAAGTTAAAAAAACTTCATGCTCAAAAACAAGAACTAAAAAGACTAAAAAACCTATGCAATCTCTCTAAACCATTTATTATAGAATTTACTGGAACTCCTAGAACTGGAAAAACTACTACTATCAATAATCTCTATGACTTCTTTAAAAAAGGAGGTTTTGCAATAGAATTAACTCCAGAATTCACTACTTCCAAGTATTATAAAAATGAATTTAAACAAAAACTAAAAGGTTTAAATCAAGAAGAAACTAATCTAAAAATTCTAGAAGAAGTAAGAAAACAATTAGAACAAGCAATAACTACTAACAAAGATATAATTTTAATTGATCGCTCTATAAACGATAGACAAATCTGGAATCATCGAAGATATCAAAACCAAGATATGACCAAAGAAAAATATTTAGAAACTAGAGATAAGTATTCTAAAATATCAAAAGAATTAATCGATTTCTTAGTTATAACTTATGCTGATGCCCTAACATCTTTAAAAAGAGATTATAATAGTAGCCTAGCCTTAGAAGAAAGAAGTTTTTTAAATATAAAAAATATTGAAGAATACAACCAAAGTTTAAAAGCTGTAGAAGACTTATTAACAAAAAGTGTTGATAACTATTGTTTTATAGATACCACAAATAATAACATGAATGATGTCTCTTTAGAAGTAGCATCAAAAATAATGACAGCCATGAGAGAGAAGTATATTAAAGCTTTTAAAGAAAAATATAGTATAAAATAAGGAGCACATATGAAAAAAATTGTTATATCAGGAAGTAGTAAGTTAGAAAATAAAGTAACATACTGGCTAGACTATTTTAAAAATAAAAACTATCAAATTTTAGATTATCCTAAATTAACCAAACCAAAAAATTATCAAAAAGATTTACCTAATATTTATAAAAATTTCTATACCGCTATAGAAAATACTGACATCTTTTTCTTAATGAACGAAGAAAAAAATAATATTCCCGGTTATATAGGAGCAAGTGCTATAGCAGAACTTACTTATGCTATAATTTTAAATTTAATTCACAAGAAAAATATAGAAATCTATATTTTAAACATACCAAGTAAAGAAGTTCCATCCTATGACGAAGTAAAATTCTGGTTAGATATGGGTTGGATAAAGTTGTATAACCAAGGAAGTGATAGCAATGTCTAATTATTATGAAAATTTAAATCCTGAAGTAAAAGCCTATTTTAAAATTTTGTCTCCAGAGTTTCCAAGCTGGCTTTTAGAATATATAAATACCCCTGAAATGGAAAGAAATGGCAAAATAAGTATGAGTTGTGGCACAGATTATTCTGGTTGCTTTAATTTAAGATATTGGTACTCTAATTTAGACCACAGTATTGGAGTGGCTCTTATAATTTGGAATTTTACTCATGACAAAAAGCAAACTCTGGCTGGCTTATTTCACGACATAGCAACCCCTGCTTTTAAACATTGTATAGATTTTATGAATGGAGATTCCGAAACTCAAGAATCTACTGAAGAAAGAACAACGGAAATAATAGAAAATTCTAAAGAAATTATGAGTCTTTTAAAAAGAGATAAGATAAACTTAGAAGAAATAAATGACTATAAAATATATCCTATTGCTGATAATGATACTCCTAAGTTATCTGCCGATAGATTAGAGTATAATTTTTCAAGTGGTTTAACATTTTTTAGAGTATGGGAGCTAGATAAAATCAAAAAAATATATAATAATATCACTATTGTTAAAAATGAAAATGGTATTGATGAATTGGCCTTTAAAGACAAAAGTATTTGTGAAGAGTATATTCATACTATATCTAAATTATGGCCAGAGTGGGTTAGTGATAAAGATAGAATAGTTATGCAATTTTTGGCAGATATGTGCAAATCAATGAATAATCAGGGATATTTAACCATAGATGATTTGTATACTTTATCAGAAAGAGAAATAATTAATAAATTTTTAAATTGTGAAGATAAGTATTTATCTCAAAGTTTTAAAAATTTTCAAAATGCTAAAAATGTTTATAGAAGTAAAGAAATAGTTAAAAATAAGTACTGTACAAATGTAAAACCTAAAACTAGGTATATTGTACCATTAGTATTAACCAAAGAAGATCCTGTTAGAATAAATAATATATCTTCTAGAGCTAAAAAAGACATAGATAATTATTTAAACATCACAAGAGAGGGATATTATATCTATTTTGATTTCAACTTTATTCCTTATGAAAGGAAAAATATAAAGCGATGCTAAATAGCATTGTTTTATATTACATATAACACTTACTAAAGATAACATCAAGCACCATAATAAATCATAAAGACTAAATTATATAGTAAACAATTTCTTACCCATGTACATACTAATATTCTTAATAAATTTTTCAAATATAGTTTTAGAAATATTTAATTGCTACAATATTGTTAAAAAACACTAGAATATTATATAAAAATATGGTATTTTAGTTTTAGCAGTAGGAGGCTCTCATGATATATAAAACATACTATAATTCTAAAGTAGGAAAAATTTTATTAGCCAGTAAAGATAATAAACTAATAGGACTTTGGATAGAAGGCCAAAAATATTATTTAGAAAAACTAAATGAAGAAATAATAGAAAAAGATGATGAACCTATTCTTTTAAAGTCTAAAGAATGGTTAAATAGATACTTTCAAGGAGAAAAGCCTGATATTAAAGAACTTCCTTTAGCACCAATTGGGAGTGATTTCGCTAAACACGTTTGGAAAATACTATGTGAAATTCATTATGGAGAAGTTACAACCTATAAACAAATCGCTATCAAAGTAGCTAAGATAATGAATAAAGAAAAAATGTCTGCTCAAGCAGTAGGAGGGGCAGTGGGCCACAACCCAATATCTATTATTATTCCTTGTCATAGAGTTATAGGAACCAACAAAAGTCTAACTGGATATGCTGGAGGAATAGATAAAAAAATAAAATTACTAGAACATGAAAAAGTAGATATAAGTAAATTTACTATACCAGAAAAAGGTACAGCTTTGTAGAAGAAACAAACAAAATAATCAAAAAAGGAGATTTAAAATGATTAAAATAGTAGAAAACAAAATAACAGCCAATGATTTTAACTATTTAACTGAAAAAGTAGGGTGGGGTATTAGAGATATAAACATTGTAGAAGAAGCCTTAAAAAATACCTTATATTCCGTAACTATATATGATGATAATAAAATTATCGGCTATGGACGATTAATTGGAGATAAAACCATTTTCCTTTATATTCAAGATGTAATGGTTATTCCCGAATATCAAAATAAAAAAATTGGTACTAAAATAATGAACTTATTAATAGATAAAGTAAATGAATATAAGAAAATAAATCCTAATATTAGAACCTATTTAGGAGCCTCTAAAGGAAAAGAAAAATTTTATGAAAAATTTGGATTTAAAACCAGATCAAGTGTAGATCTAGGAGAAGGTATGATTTTATTTTAATAATAGTTTTGGGGAGTTGTTATAATGAAATTTTATATAGGATCAGGACTAAAAAATTATAAATTAGTTAATTACTATGCCAAAATATTAAAAGAAAATGGTCTAGAAGAAACCTACAATTGGGTAAAAAATATTAAAAACGATATAACTAAAAAAGATTTAGAAAAATACGCTAAAGAAGAAACTCAAGCTATCGTAAATTCTGATATCATTATAATATTATTACCAGCCGGAAGAGGAACTCATGTTGAATTAGGAATGGCACTAGCTCTAAACAAAAAGATATTTTTATGTTCTGAAACTAATGAAGAATTTAATATAAAAAATACTGTAGCGTTCTATGAATTACCAAATATTATTAAATTAGTAGGAACTCCTGATGAAAACATTAAGAAAATAATAAATTATAAATAAATGATATTAAAAAAATATCAAATACAAACAAAATATTTAATCACTCAAAAAAAACCTCTTTTCTAGAGGCTTTTTTAAATTATCAAAAATATTACTCTGTATAAATAGCTAAACGATTACTAGGATTAAAACTTAATTCACTATAAGTTAATAATCTATTTAAACCATTAGTAAAACTATAAGCATAAAGAGTATCTTCACTTATATAATAAATAGTATCATTAACTAATTTAAAATCAGTTATTTCTTCATTAAACAAGAAAACTTTTACTTTATTATTAGTATTATAATAATAAACATCATTATTTTCAGTTTGATAGTAATAAGAATCTTCATCTTTTTCAATAAAGTTAAGAGTTGTATTTTTCTCTAATTTATTGATGTAATCATCAATAGTTTTAAAAGTTTTTTCTTCATCACGGAAATCATAAACATTATCTTTTTCAAATTCTAAATTATAGTATAAAACTCCATCTTTTTGATTTCCTACTTCCGTAACTTTTTTCTTTTTAGGATTTATTTTATACTGAACGAGTTCATCTTTATCAAAAAGATATATTTCTTCATCTACTATACCATTAATATATGAATCTTTAGATATTTCCTCTTTTAATTCAATAGTTTTTATTTTATTATTAGTCATATCTATTCTATATAACTCATTATAATCATAATCTTGATCATAATTAGGAATAACATAATATTTCCCTACTTGCACTCCCAAACGATTTGAATAAGTATCATTATCAAAAAGATTTAAATTAGTTAAATTCTCATTATTAATAGTATAAAATCCATCATATTTATAAATATAAATATAAGTATTCTCTGGTATATTATCAGTATATGCTGTTAAAGTTCCTATTTTTTCAGTTTTATTACTTTCCTTTTGCCAAGAATTGCTTTGATAGCCTTCATTTTCTAAAGCTTCAATAAATGAAGATAGTTCTTGTTTATAGTTGACAAATGATGAGGTTTTTCCATTATCATTACAAATAATATTAGCTTCCTGATTTTTATCTTGTAAAGCAGGATAAATACATGTTAAATCATCTTTTTGATAAGTATAAATTTCTTTAATTATTTCTTTTTGTTTAAAAAATCCATCATTTATTTCTAAAGAATAGGTATTATTTTTATTAGTTATTTTAAAATAATACTTTTTATTTTTATATATTTCATTTATTTCATAAGTTTCATCATCTTGCTCGATAGTATAAGTTACATTATGATTATCTTTAAAAAGATAAAGAATTAATTCCAGAAGTAAAAAAATAATAATTAATGCTAGAATTAGTTTTAGAATTTTTTTCATTTAATCACCTCATCTTACAACACTTAATTTTATTATTTCCTCCATATTATCATCTTTAGCAGCAATATTTTTTATTTCTTTTTGACATTTTTGACATCTATAAATAATTTTAAAGTTATCTTTTTTAGCTTTTTCAATTCCAATTGGTTTTAAAATCCCATGACAATTAGAAAGCCTATCCCCAGGATTAATATCTAAGTGAAGAGAGTATAGACAATTAGGACAATGATCTCTCGCTGTATAACCTAAAGGCTTAGTTTTATATCCACAGTTGAAACAAATAAATTCTTCATCAATCATATTAAATTTTTTAGTTTCCATTTTGACTCCTTTTAATGCATCTTATTAATTTATCTAACTCTTCTTTAGTAGTCTTATAAGAAAGACTAATTCTAACTGAGGTTTTAGCAAGTTCTTTGTCATTAGTTAAAGCATAAACTGATTTAGAGTAATCATTAGTAGAACAAGCACTTTGAGTAGAAATATAGATGTGAGACATTTCTAAATAATGTAAAAAAGTTTCAGGTTTATAATTTAAAACACTAATATTTAAAATATGAGGTATAGAATTTGGACTTTGGTTAATAATAATGTTAGGAAGGTTTTTCAGATTATCTTTTAGATAATTGTTTAAGCCTTCCACTTTTTTATATTTTTCATCAATATTTGATAAAGCTTCTTCTAGTGATTTAGTTAGGCCTTTTATTAGTCCTAAATTGTAATTTCTTTTTCCATATATTAAAGGCTTTAGCTTTATATTTGGTTTTTTAAGAAGAAGTCCTATACCTTTTGGACCATAGAATTTATGACTGGAAAGACTAATTAAATCAATGTTATTTAAAGGAATATTTATTTTACCAATGCTTTGAGTCATATCACAATGAAAAGGAATATTATTCTCTTTGGCTATTTTTCCTATTTCATTTACGGGATTTAATAATCCTGTTTCAGAATTAACTGCAGTAATAGTAATTAAAGCTGTGTCTTTAGTTATTGCTTTTTTTAATTCTGATAATGATAACAAACCGTCATGAATAGGGATAGTTTTTATAATAAAACCTTGAGATTTTAAATATGATAAGGTTTCAGTAATTGAAGAATGTTCTACTTCTGTAGTAATTATTTCTTTTTTCTTCGTATTTAAAGAGATACCCTTTATAGCATAATTATTGGATTCACTAGAGCCACTTGTAAATATTACATCATGATTAGTATTTAAAATATTTTTAATTTTATTTTGATAATCCTTTATATCTTTATTCGTAGCTTTAGTAAATAAATCATTAGATACTTCATCAAGCACTTCTTTGGAAATTTTGGTTGTAGCAGAATAGTCTAAATATGTCATATTATCACCTAAAATAATTATAGCATATTATTATAACTCTTTGAATATTTTTTAAAAGAAGGACTTGACAAAAATAGGTAATTTATCTTATAATTAATTCTGTCAGTTCATATTGATAAATGCGGATGTAGTTTAATGGTAGAACCTCAGCCTTCCAAGCTGACTACGGGAGTTCGATTCTCCTCATCCGCTCCATTGACAAATCTGTTCGAACTTTTCGGACTTTGATATATGAAATCAATCGCAAGATTGATTTTTTTTGTGTCTTAAACTCCCGTAGAGCTTGGAATTACAAAGAAATCATCCTAAAGGAAGGATGGTGTTTATGCTTAATATTATTAAACAAGAAATTAAAAAAGGTTTAAAGCAAAAATTAGAATTTATATGTGATTTCTGTAATGTTACTCCTACTATCATAAATAGAAGTCTTAGAAAATTAGATAAAACTAATGTAAATTATATTGAACCTCATAAAGTTATTATTAAAAATATAACATTTCTTGCATTTAATTATTCTACTGATATCTACATTAAAAAAAGATGGATTTTAATATCCAACTCTATCTCTTATAAAATTATCGTAAAGCCAATCTACTTGATATAAGCATTCCAAAAGGGCTTCTTCTAATTCTTTTTTAGGCATTGATTTTATGTATTTTTGCATTTTTATTTCTAACTCTTGTTCATATTCATCAACTTTTCTATTGTGCTCATCAATTTCTTCCATAAATTGTTTTGCTTTTTCAGGAAATATAGCAAAATATAGTGCTACCATATGTTTGCATACCACTTTAGTTCCTTCAGCATGTGGGCAATTACAATGTGAATTTTTTTTAGGATGTTCTATATCAATAGTAACATCATATGTAGTAGCGCTTCCTTTTACTTTTCCACTATACATAGAACCCTCTACATGTTTAAAAGAAATAACCTTTTTATCATTAAAATAATCATAGCCTCTAAATTGAGATTGTATACTTGCACTTCTATATAATTCCATTGCTAACTCCTTCAACGTTTTCTAATGAAATAGTTGTGAATCTTTCTACTTTGCTAATATTTATATTCATTCTGAAACATCCTCCAATCTTTTTTCTATATCCTCAATACTTGGTAATGTATTCTCCAAAAATTCTGGTATTTCCGATAAAATTTTATACTCGCTTACACCAATTGGTTTATTGATATCCTTTAATGCAAGTTCAGCAGTAACTCTTTTCTTATCTTTACATAGTAATATACCAAATGTTGGATTATCTTTTTCATCTTTAATATATTTATCAACAGCACTTAAATAAAAATTTAGTTTACCAGCATATTCAGGTTTAAATTCTGTTGTTTTCAACTCTACAACAACATAGCTTCTAACTATTAAATTGTAAAACAACAAATCAATGTAATAATCCTCATTTTCAATTTCTAAATGATATTGTCTTCCAACGAATGCAAATCCATTTCCAAGTTCTAATAATAATTTGGTTATATTAGCAGTTAGTTCTCTTTCAATATCTAATTCTTTCAAATCCTTATCAGCAGTTATAAAATCAAATATATAGGGATTCTTTAGTAACTCTTTTGCCTGTTCATTATTAGGAGATGGTAATGTTTCATCAAAATTGGTTGTTTTATTTTCTAATAATGCCTGTCTTTCATATAATTTACTTGCTATTTGATGAACAATTATAGGTCTTGCCCAACCGTTTTGAAGGGATTCTTTAATATACCAGTTTCTTTGTTCTTTATCTTTTACTTGATCCATTATAGTTGTTATAGAAGACCAAGGTAATTTTGCAACATGATGTTGCAAAAATTCATCGTTATCAAATTCAGTAGCAAATTTTTGCATATATCTTAAGTTTCTTGCTGACATACCTTTTAATGTAGGAAACTCCATTTTTAAATCTTTTGCTAAAGTATCTATAAAAGATGAACCCCATTTATTGTTTTCAATTAGTTTTAAACCAATATTGTAATACATTAATACTAAATCTTTATTAGCATTTTCTACTATCTTATTTCTAGTAGTGATTAAAGTTTTCTTAATGTCATTTAATACTTCAAAATATTTATTATTATTTTCTAGCATAACATCCTCCATTTACAAGTGTTCTTGTTGATATAATTATACTATAAATTTCAATAAATTCCCATATGAGTATTAATTTTTTATTAAATTCTAAGGGTATTTTATATCGAATTTTCATAGCTAGATGACAGTATATTAGTCTAATACAAATTATATTAAAACATTGATTTTATATTAGTGTTTCTCTTCAAATACAGATTTTAATATGATAAAATAATATAAAATAAAGCTAAATATATATTTTTATAAAAATCAAAAATAAAGGAGTACCATTATGCTAGAAAATATAATACAAAGTTGTAAATATATATCAGAAAATTCCAAGCATGTATCTATAAATGAAGAAAAACTAAATCAATTTGTAAAAGGAATTGATAATATAAAAATGGAGCACTGGCTTTCCTCATCTCCATTTGGTTTATTAGAGTTACCCGTGGAAACAATAATTAATTTTCTATTAATCTATGAATCGATCGACTTTTCTTTTTGGGGAAGCCCTAAATGGTCTATAGAAACAACTTCTGGTAAATTAGACGGCTCAATTGCTTTATTATATGCTTTATTAAATTATGTAAAAAAAGAAAAAACCACTGACTTTTCAAATATAAGTAAAGAAAAATTTTCCAATATTTTAAAAGGAACCCCAGAAATTCCCTTATTAGAAAAAAGATTTAAAATCATAAAAGAAGTAAGTACAATTGTAAATAAAAAAATGCAAGGAAACTTCTATCGATATATAAAACACATCACATCAGATAAAGAATTATTTGAAATTATTATAAACAGTTTTCCAAGTTTTAAAGATGAAAGAACTTATAACAATAAAATAATATATTTTTATAAGTTAGCCCAATTATTAACATCTGACATTTTACATATCAGAGAAGAAAAAGAACAAATCAAAGTTGATTACACGCATTTAGTAGGGTGTGCTGATTATAAAATACCTCAAGTTCTAAGAGGACTTGGAATATTAAATTATAATGATAAATTATCAAAATTAATTGATAATCGAATTGAAATACCAGTTAATTCAGTTTACGAAGTTGAAATTCGCGCCAATATGATTACTGTAATAGATATGATTAATAAAAAGCTAGATTATAAATATAGTCGCATGGATATTAATGATTATTTATTTATGCAAAAGAAAAATAAAAATTTAACTTTAAAACCACATCATTTAACCAGAAACACAAACTATTAATATAAAAAATAAAAAACCCACCAAAATGAGTTTTTTTAAATTTCTAAAAACAAAATACCTTCTTAATCTTTCCTAACTTTTATTACATCATCCTCTAAAAGCTCACCAACTAACAATGAAGAATCAGGATTATGATTATTAAAATTCTCATTTACTTTTTTCTCATCAAAATTAGCATAACAATACTTACAAAAATGTTTGCAAGAATTATAAACTCCAATATCAACCATGGAAACACAATTACATTTCTTCCCTTTTCTAGCAGTCCATCTTTTATATGTTTTACCTGTTAATTTATAAGCTAATTCCTTTGACATGCATTCTCCCTTATCAAGTCCATATTCACATAAATTTCTATCTTCAAAACAAGTGTGAACCATTATATTATATTTCTTAGCACTCTTACTAAATGACGTTCCAATCTCCTTATAATCATTTTCTGTAAATTCCCTAAACCTTAAAATCTTTTCATTCTTCCTAACATTTTTATAATCATCTATAAAAGAAATAATAATCTTACTTACATATCCACTAAGCAAAAAGCAAAGCCTATCAAATGCCTTTTTATGATACTCTAAGGAATATTTCTGACTTATAAAAATAGGGTCATATCTAACACATACATTTTCCTTTCCAATTATAGCACTCAAATTCTTAACAGCCTTAATTACATCTTTTTTAAAGGGCACATTAGGCTCAATATCATTTTTATAAGAAGTTATCGTAACATGAAATATAATTGGTTTATCTATTTCTTTTAAAAAGGGTAAAATTGGGCTAGGATTCTTAGTACAAAACATAATAGCATCAACATCATCAAAAAAGATTCTGCTAACCATTTTAAGATTAAAAGGATTTCTAACATCCACGAATCCTTCCTTATAGCGCTTCATAAACCACTCAGAATAAAAAGCAACTATATCGGTTCTACCACTTACATTTAAAATCATCTCACCACTTCCTAAAACCATTATACTATATCACTAACTTTTATAACAGTAAGCACTTTTTAGTAAGTGTAAAAAAACATATAATAACCAGGAATAGTAATTTTTTAAAATTCTCTATCATAAGCTTGTTACAAAGGAGGTTTTATGGATATCTATATAGTAGAAAAAGGAGATACTTTAGAAAGTATTGCTAGAAAGTACAATATACCAGCGATTGAAATCATCAGAGCTAATAACTTAAAATCACCATATTTATTACAAGAAGGTCAAAGTTTAACTGTTCCAACATCACTTTTTAATCTTTTTAATTATTATACTGTTAAAAAAGGAGATAATTTAACTCAAATTGCTAAAGTAAGTAATACTACTGTAGATCTTTTATCACAAATAAATGGTTTAGATAAAGATGAATATATCTATGAAGGACAAACCTTATTAGTACCCAAACCAGGAATAAGCTTATATATTACTAAAACTGGAGATACTATTGATGATGTAGCTAAATATTTTGATGCCCCAACTACGGATATAATTTATAGTAATAACAGCATTTATCTCCTACCAGGACAATTAATTGTATATAATAGGCAAGTAAGTTAATACTAAATATAGTTAAGATTTTTCTTAACTTCTTTTTAGTAGTAAAAACATATAGACATACATTAATTAATATGCTATAGTAAAGTTATAAAATAAGGAGGCAAAAAGATATGGATTACACTTATTATTATCAAGTAGATACTACTACTGACATCTTAGAAAAATTAGGACTTGGATTCTGGATTTCCTGGTTAGCAGTTATGATTTTCTATATAATTGTAATGTGGAAAATCTATACTAAAGCTGGAAAACCAGGGTGGGCTGCTATTGTTCCAATTTATAATATCATTGTTCTATTAGACATTATTAAATTGGATTGGTGGCATATCCTAATCATGTTATTTGTTCCATTTGCAGCTATAGTTTATATGATTTTAATTCCTATAAAACTAGCTCAAGCATTTGGTAAATCTACTGGTTTTGGAGTATTTGCAATATTCTTTTCAATTATCGCTTATCCAATTATTGCCTTTGGAGAAGCTAAATATCAAGAGTAATGCTTCATTATTTTGGAAAAAGCCTAGCTTTTTTCCTTTTTTTTTGCTATAATTCATACAAGAAAACGAGGTGATATCTATGACTTTACCAACTGTATGTATCGTAGGAAGACCAAATGTTGGAAAATCAACCCTTTTTAATAAACTGGTAGGCAAAAAGATTTCTATTATTGAAGATACTCCTGGAGTAACTAGAGATAGAATTTATGGCGAAGTAACATATCAAGGAAAAAAATTTAATCTTATTGATACCGGAGGCTTAGACATTTCTAAAGAAGATTTTAATGACGAAATAAAAACTCAAGTTGAAATAGGAATTTTAGAAGCTGATAAAATAATTTTTGTCGTTGACGCTAAAGAAGGTCTAACTGCTAATGATTTAGAAGTAAAAGATCTTTTAAGAAAATCAGGAAAAGATATAATCGTAGCAATCAATAAAGTAGATAATAAACAAGCTAAAGACCATTTATATGATTTTTATGAATTAGGTTTTGACACTTATATTGAAATAAGTAGTGAACACAATCTAGGAATAGCAGATCTTTTAGAAGAAATAATCAAAGATTTTAAAAAACAAGAAAAAGACTCTGATGATACTACTAAAATATGTATAATCGGAAGACCAAATGTTGGGAAAAGTAGTTTAGTTAACGCTCTTTTAAAAGAAAACCGAGTTATTGTAAGTGATATCGCCGGAACCACTCGTGATTCAGTAGATATACCATTTAAATATGATAAAGAAAATTATATTTTAATAGATACCGCGGGTATGCGCAAAAAAGGTAAAATCTATGAAAAAATAGAAAAATATAGTCTTTTAAGAAGTATGAGAGCTATAGATCGCTCTGATATTTGTTTACTTGTAATAAATAGAGAAGAAGGAATTATCGAACACGATAAACACATCGCCGGTTATGCTATAGAAAAAGGTAAAGGTATCATTATAGTAGTTAATAAATGGGATACTGTAGAAAACAAAGATCAAGATATTAAAGAATTTACTAAAGAATTAAAAACTGAATTTAAATTTATATCCTATGCTCCAATTGTTTTTCTATCAGCACTAACTAAAAAAAGAATTCATACCTTAATGCCCGAAGTAAAAAAAGTTAAGAATAATATCGTAAAAGAAATTAAAACTAGTACATTAAATAATGTAATTATGGAATCATATGATTTAAATCCTGCCCCAAGTTATAAAGGAAAAAGATTAAAAATATATTATGTTCATCAAAGTGGCATAAAACCACCTCGTTTTAACTTTAATGTTAATGATAAAAAACTAGTTCATTTTTCCTATGAAAGGTACTTAGAAAACAAATTAAGAGAAAATTTTGATTTCGAAGGAACTCCTATAGAATTAGTATTTAAAAATAAAAATGACATCATTTGATAAAAATCAAGATTTTTTATCCTTTCTAAAAAACCACAATATGTATCATGAAAAAAGTTTTGACTATCTAAAAAAGCACTCAACATTTCTAAACTTTGATAATAGTATCACCAAAGATTTTATCGGATGCTTTTATGATACAAATAAAAAAGGATATTTAACCAATCTAAAACTTTATGTACCATATATTAAAGATAAAGAAACATTGCTTATAAATATTCATGAATATACCCATGCTCTTTATCTTTATGAATATTTAAATCAAATACTAGATATAGGATTAGAAAAAGAAGCAATACCTTTATTAATGGAAAGAATTTATAAGTTAGAAAATCCCAGTATTTTTCTTAATGATTATTTTGCTCAAATATATAACAATATAAAATTAACAAATAATATAGAATATATCCTAGGGATAGAAATTCAAAATGAATTAATAGAAAGTTATCAACCAGAAGATGACATTGTAACCCTTAATCAAAAAGCTAAGCATTTAATAAAAAAGCATAATCATAATTTATAATTAATAACCAAATTGGGCCTTTTACATACATTATAGTAGGAGGTTTTTAATTTGAAGTTTAGTGATAATTTTTTTAAAAAAGTTGAAAAGAAAACAAATGTAGATAAAAATACTATTTTATCTCTAGCAGAAAAATTACAAGATGATAATATGAAAAACGAAAGTGCTCTTCGTGATGTTATAAAACAAATAAGTATTTTAACAGGAAAAGAAGTTCCTAAAGAAAAAGAAGATAAAATAATAAAAACTATAATGGAAGATAAAGTTCCTGATAATGTTGAAGATTATATAAAATAAAGGCAAGGTTATATATAAAATAGCTTAATAATAATAATTTGTGTTATAATAAAAAAGGAGGATGATAAAATGAGATTAGAAAATAAAGTAGCAATTGTAACTGGAGGTTCCTCAGGAATTGGTTATGCTATAGTAAAAGCTTATCTAAAAGAAGGCGCTAAAGTTGTTATTGCTTCATATGATCCAAACGAAGTTTCAGAAGCTGTAGAATTTTTAAAAGAATATCAAGCAAACTTACTAGGATTAAAATGTGATGTTAGAAACCTATCTGATATCAAAAACACTATAAATGAAACCATTAATAAATTTGGAAAAATTGATATTCTTGTTAATAATGCTGGCATCACTAATGCTAATCAAACAGAAAATGTTACAGATGAAGAACTTATAAATACCTTTGAAGTAAACACCTTTGGACCATTCAAATTCATAAGAGAAGTAATACCATATATGAAAGAAAAAGGTGGGGCAATTATTAACACTAGTTCTCTAGCAGGAACTTATGGTTCCAAAATGCAAGCAGCTTATTCAGCTTCAAAGTTTGCCGTAAACGGTTTAACAAAATCATGTGCTAAAGAATTAGGAGCTTACAATATCAGAGTAAATGCTGTCGCTCCTGGCGCAGTTATGACTAATATAACTAAAGGTGTAGTTAATGCCTCTAATGCGGAAATATTTAAAGAAATAGGACAGGGTATGAAACTTGCTAAACCAGAAGAATTAGCCGGAGCATACGTTTATTTAGCAAGTGATGAAGCCTCATTCACAACTGGAGCAATCTTAGCAGTAGATGGCGGATCAATAATGTAAATAAAAAGGAGAAATAAAAATGAGATTAGAAAACAAAGTAGCAATTATAACCGGAGGAAGTACCGGAATAGGTTTAGCAATAACTAAAGCTTATCTAAAAGAAGGAGCTAAAGTAGCAATAGCATCATTTGATGAAGAAGAAATTAACTTCGCTTTAGAACAGCTAAGAAAAGAATATGACGAAAATAATATTATTGGTATAAAATGTAATGTCAAAAGTTCTGAAGATATCAAAAATGCTGTAAAAAATACCATAAATAAATTTGGAAAAATTGATATTCTTGTTAACAATGCTGGTATAACTAATGCTAAACCAACTGAAACAGTAACAGATGAAGAATTTATTAATACTTTTGAAGTCAACACTTTTGGACCATTCAAATTTATAAGAGAAGTAATACCATATATGAAAGAAAAAGGCGGAGCAATAATTAATACTAGTTCTATGGTAGGTAGCTATGGTTCAGCAATGCAAGCAGCTTATTCTTCTTCAAAATTTGCTGTAAATGGTTTAACCAAATCATGTGCTAAAGAATTAGGAGCTTACAATATCAGAGTAAACGCTGTTTCTCCTGGCGCAGTTATGACTAACATGGTAAAAAAATCTACTACCGAAGAGCAACAAGCAATGCTTAGCAAAATTTGTCCGTTAGGAAGAATAGCTAGTCCTGAAGAACTAGCCGGAGCTTATGTCTATTTAGCAAGTGATGAAGCTTCGTTCACAACCGGAGCGATCCTGTCAGTAGATGGCGGAACTGTAATGTAAGATAGAAAACTCTATCTTTTTTTGTCTTATAGGAAAGTTCTCAAGCAACAAAGAATAAATAAAAAAAGAATTGGACATA
>ERZ824488.1977-NODE-1977-length-20037-cov-20.724052_pt1 | contig 20037 bp, 20 predicted proteins | sample MGYA00519936_ERZ824488 | MGnify/ENA primary metagenome ERZ824488 (study PRJEB31778, sample SAMEA3449153) | human gut metagenome | biome: human gut; feature: human-associated habitat; material: faeces | place: United Kingdom | collected 2010/2012 ... | reverse complement strand
CTGGCAATGGAGCTGAAGCAGCGCACCGAATGGCAGGACGTGCCCGTTCAGCTGACGGAGGTAGATTATCAGGAGATCGCTCGTCAGGCGATTCGTCATCTGTATGTGATGACCGGACGTTCGGAGCAGTACGACGGCGAAACCACTATCATGCTCAATGCTGATGAATACGAATACGCGCTGACCACGGCGGAGCTTTCCTTTTACCGCAAGGTGCAGTCGGACGTAAACCGCATCGTTGGCTATTCCACCGACGCAATGAGCATCACCAACGCGGACAAGCCCTACGCTAATATCAGCCAGACCGTTGTCGATCTGTCGAACCGTCAGCGCATTCTTTATTACAAGATGACACGCTTTGTGCTGCTGTGAGGTGGGCGCATGAAATTCTACATTCCGCCCACGATCAAGAGCGATTTCGAGGACTGGCTAAACAAGGACGTCACCAATGTCAATTATGATTTTGAAATCATCCGCAACTGGTACGATCAGGCTGCGGTAAAGCGAATCCGCGCAACGTACTTCCCGATCGCGTGGAAGTCCAAGATTGGCAATTCCGACGCGAACAGCAATTTCAAAACCGGCTACGGTTGGGAAATTCGCAAGGGAGACATCGCCGTTCGCGAGGATGGCACGATTTATATGCTGAACTGGCAGGTGCAGCGCAATCCCAACAACCAGTCCACACAGGCGATTGCCTGCAACGCCCGGCTTTCATTTGTGCGGCATATGGACGAGGTGCTGGATGACCGCGGCTTTCTCATATCCGAGGCGACGGAGAAAAGCATCGCTCCGGATATGCCCTGCGTGTATGCGGAGTACACCGGCCGCCCGGATTATGCCGCCAATTACAACACGCCCGGCATTTCCGCAGATCATCTGCTGACGGTGCAGCTGCAGCTCAACGCCAAAACGGATGAAATCCGCCTGGGCGATACCTTTGAGCTGATGCACAGCAAATATCGGGTGGTGAACCGCGTGGATTCCGAAATTGAAATCGAGCACCGGCACGGCATCATCAACCTGATGGCGCGGCGGATCGCCGGAGAGGAGCAGCGATGAACGGACAATGCAACCGGATTTCTTTGGACGAAGCAGCCCTGTATGGCGCATAGCAGCGGGAAGCGCGGAATGCGCTGAAGCTGGAAGGCGACCGGCTGCTGATCCATATGCGGCGCGAAGCTGCCAAGACCACCCACGGCGGCGCGCCCGGCAAGCCCCACTGGCGCAGGGAGATTGCGAATAACCTCGATCATATCGCCACAGCCGTGGCCGGCGATTCCGTCAGCATGGACTTTGGCTATTCGCCGTCTGGGAAGGCGGACGAGGTACGCGCAATGATCGTGGCAGCTGGTTCGGGCAGCGCAGCGGGTGGCAGCGCCATTCACGCGGGTCCGCCCGGACGCAGCGTATGGGATGACAACGTATCCAGAAAGCATCCCTCCAACGCTAAATCCGAATATGACCTGCCGGCCGTGTTCAACCAGAAGGGCAACCAGTTTGCGGAAAATGCCATGCGCATCATGAAAACGGAATTCGGAATGCTGGCGGAAATCTATATGGCTTCCATTCCGGATCATGTCTACTATGGGAATGTGCAGGTGAGCAAGTGAAAAAGCTGAGAACGTGGCACGACAACTGGAACAACGTGATTCGTGACGTGCTGTTTCCCGATGCGGAGTAGAAGGAACTGATGCTCCTCCCCCAGGGGACGGGCATTAGGGATTTCATTGAGCACTATTTTGTGGAAGACGCCATGCCGGACGAACCGGTTGTCAACGAGTCGGTGCGCGTGGTATACTACGAAACGGAGGGGAACAAGCTGGGGAGCCCGCATGTCATACGAAAAATGCTGGCCTTCGACGTCTACGTCAAAGAGCCGGCCCTCTACAATGCATCGGGAGACCGGCTGAAGCGGCGCGACAAGCTGATTGTTCAAAGGATCAGAGAGCTGCTGACCGGACAGACCCACGTCTGCCATCTGCGGTTTCAGTATGAGGACGATTACCATCTGGGAACGAAGACCATCGGCTATCGCCGGTATCACGCGGTATTTTCCTATGTGATTACCTGGTAAGTCAGAGCTCGTCCTCCAGCCCTTCAAAGAACGCGTTATAGTCCACATCGAACAGGCGCCTGAGAACGATCAGCTCGCTGACCCGGATATTGTAGGCGCCGCACTCGATCTGGGCGTAAACGCTTCTTGAAGTGTCACAGCCCGCCAGCTGTAATTGCGCAGCAACCTCCTCCTGCGTCATGCGCGCGTTGAGGCGCATTCTGCGGATATTTTGGCCAAGGCCGCAGTCCTGCCGGATTTTCTGCATCACGCTTCACCCCGCATCAAAGTTTTGCAATAAATGCCTTGCAATATACCTTGATTTTAGAAGCTGAATGCTTTAGAATTGCAATAAATAGATTGCAAACGCAAATTCAATATCGAGGAGAAATGACGATGAACGCATGTGCATTGATCGGCTGCAGGCCTGAGAAGCTGCCCTATGGAAACGACGAGCGGGCTCCCCGCTGCGAACAGCTCAAGCAGCGGCTGTTCTGCGAAATTCTGCGGATGACCAGGGAGGGCGTCCGCATCTTTCTGAGCGGCATGGAAGGCGGCGCCGATGTGTGGGCGGCGGAGACGGTGCTTCAGATTCAGACCGTGAAGCCGTCGCAGCATATCGAGCTGTGGGCAATCGTTGGCTCTGACCGGCAGGCGCGGGAGTGGAGCGAAACGGATCTCGTGCGCCGCCAGGCCATTTTAGAGCGTGCAAGCCGTGTGGAATCCGCCTGCAGCGACTCGGATAACGGCTGCACGCAGAAAAACCGATACATGATCGACCGTGCGACCCATCTGCTGGCCGTATACGGCGGCCGGACGGACGAGACGGCTTCGGCCATCCGATACGCCCGGCAGAAAGGGCTGAACATTACCATCATTGAACCCTGAAAAGGAGCGTGACAATTATGGCTCAACAGGCACAGGCAAGCTATATTGAACAGATCGGCGGCTACATCGCCGACAACCGTGCGACACGTTCCTAACTGAAAAGGTTAGGCACTGACCGAGCATAGCTCGGCAGAGAGAACTGATAATCCGACGGATGGAATGATAGGGTAACGCCTTGAAACGTCCGCACTGATACTCCGATTGGCGTATTTATGGTAACGATAAATAGGTCAAAAGCTCGGTAAAGACGGCAGAGAGCGACCGTAAGCGTAAAAGCACGAAAGCTGCCCAGAGGTGGGTGGTGTCGCCTATATGCCGGGTGTCAGAACTTCATGGTGAGTATGTCTGAAAAGACTGACGAACTTCTGAATGTACGGGTCTATACGCAGGTATATCGAAAGGTATCCCACCCGCAAAAGGCGGGGTGTTCGTGGGTTAGTAAAAATGGTTGTTATGAACTCCCACATGTCGTTACAGGCGACAAGGTCTAGATGACTGGACACAGGCTTAGAGGAAGCACCTAAAAAGTTCTTATGATAGGATTATCGGAACGTGGGAAGCTGGAAACGTGGAGTCAGTTACAGACGGAGAAGCGTTGAACAGGAATATATAACTGTTCTTAATTCCAGTGATAGTGGAGGCACAGTACCAATGAAGCGGTGATAATAAGCCGTGGAGGGATAGCCTCTAGTCGTATAAGAGGATAAACTGAGAATACTACAAACACAGCTTCGAGTATGACTAAGGTGAGATAATTGCCTGAGAAAATCCAAGCCGAAAGGGGCGGATGCCTGTGTTGACTTCGAAGCAGCGAACAAAGCCGCTAAAACGGCCAAAAATACGACACGCAGAGTACTATGACTTGCAGAATGTGTTGGATGATCTATATAGGCGGAGTGGTGAGGACGCCACTTTTATTCATTTGATGGATATCATCGTAAGTACTGAGAATGTTAAACTTGCCTATAGAAACATCAAAAGAAATGCAGGAAGCGGAACTCCAGGTGTCGATGGGCGCAATATCGAGCATCTTGCAAGTTTGAGCGAGGCGCAATATGTGGCTCTCATACAAGGTCAGTTTCGAGCGTACAGGCCACGGCCTGTAAAGCGAGTGGAAATCCCCAAGCCAAACGGAAAAACCAGGCCGCTTGGTATCCCCACAATTGTTGATAGAATTGTACAGCAATGTATATTGCAAGTGCTGGAACCCATTTGTGAAGCGAAGTTTTATAATCGCTCAAACGGCTTTAGGCCGAATCGTAGTACTGAGAATGCAATAGCCCAGTGCTATCGAATGATGCAAACCGGGAAACTCCACTATGTAGTAGACATAGATATCAAAGGATTCTTTGATAATGTACACCACGGAAAACTAATCAGACAGATGTGGGCAATGGGAATACGAGATAAAAAGCTTCTATGTATCGTCAAAGCGATGCTTAAAGCCCCAATAGTAATGCCCGATGGTAAGATTGTGCAGCCAGAGAAAGGAACTCCGCAAGGAGGCATTCTTTCACCCTTGCTCAGCAACATCGTCTTAAACGAGCTGGATTGGTGGATTGCATCACAATGGGAAGAACATCCCACGCACTATCCATACAAGCACAGAACTAACAAGGCGGGTTCTGAGATCAAAAGTCATACATATCGGGCCTTACGTCAAAGTCGGCTGAAAGAAATGCACATTGTTAGATATGCAGACGATTTCAAAATCTTCTGTAGAAACTACAACGATGCAATGCTCACCTTTAAGGCTGTCAAAGGATGGCTGAAAGATAGGCTGGGGCTAGATTACAGCCATGAAAAATCGCAGGTAGTAAACTTGAAGCAGCATTACTCTGATTTCCTTGGATTCAAAATGAAGGTATGCAAAATCGGTAACGACATGGCTCTCTGTTCCCATGTGAGTGACAAAGCGATGCAGCAAATGCACGCGAAATTGAGCTCTTTAATCCATGACATCAAGCATCCGGTAAATAGACAGGAGCAGCAAAAAGCAATTCTGCGATATAATGCGACAGTAGTAGGAATGCATGAATACTACTGCTTGGCATCGAGAGCAGCATATGATTTTTACTCTCTAGCCTATCCATTAAAGATACAGATGCACAATGGATTTATGGGGCTCTCATCACACGGAGACAAAAACAGTTCAAAAGTAGTGAAGCACTATGCTAAAAGCAAGCAGTTGCGCTTTCTCAATGGTCTGCCAATACTTCCAGTCGGTTATGTGTCCAATAAACAAGCGATGGATAAGAATCGCAGAGTCAATCGCTACACTCCCGAAGGAAGAATGTTGATTCACAAGAATCTTGGGATCGAGACAAGCACGATGATCTGGATGATGCGTAACCCTGTAGTCAACAGATCCATAGAATACGCAGATAATAGATTATCGTTGTATGCTGCCCAATACGGAAAGTGTTCTGTAACGCAAAAACAGCTGAAGCCATTCGATATTCATTGCCATCATAAATGTCCTGTACAGTATGGCGGTACTGATGAATATCACAATCTGACGCTGGTAACCCTTGCGGTGCACAAGCTGATACATGCTACTGAGCCAGTCATTATCGAAAAATACCTTGTTGAATTGAATCTCCATGCTTCCCAACGCGCAAAACTGAACCAATTAAGAATTTTGGCACATAACGAAGCTATATGAATTAACGCTGTCAAGAAGTGTGTAAGTAGTATTCAAAACGTAGACAACTCTTCATACGATGGGGCGCCGGGTGCAGTGAAAGTTGCATGCCCGGTGCTAAGCGGGGGAAAACCCGGAGATAATATCAAACGGTTACCTATCGCAATCCAACATCGACTTCGAGCGCTGCGACGGCAGAGTTTTTTCCTACTATGAAGTCAACACCGCCAACATGAGCGCCACCAACAACACCTAGTCCATTACGGGCGGTCAGGGCAACTACCCGCTGGCCTTCATCGAAACCGACAAAGCGTAGGAATTCACCTTCGCCAGTTCCCAGTTTACCCTCGATATGTTTGCGATGGCCAATGCGGTCAAGATGCAGCACGGCGACATAGGCACGCTGGAGAGCAAGCTCTTCGAGGTAGAAAACGGCTTCAAGGTCACGATTCCGTATGAAACGCAGGCAAAATCCGTGCGCATCAACGGCTTTGAGGAAGCGGACGAAGCCTCCAACGGCTGCTTTGCTGTGACGGTCAGCGAAAGCGGTACGCCCTCTACGGTGATTACCTTCCTTGAAGGGAATGTGGCTGTCGGCGATACCATCCGCGTGGCTTATCGCCGCCGAGTGAACGGCGCGTCTCTGGCGACGGTCAAGACCAACTCCACCACAGCCAAGGGAGCTCTGTATGCTCACTGGCCGGTCTATTCCAGTGGTACGGACTGCACGGAGAGCGCCATCAAGGGCTGGCTGCATCTGTATGTGCCCCGCGTGCGCGTGACTGCGCTGCCCGGCTTCGACAACAGCTACAAGTCCGCCGCCACCAACGGCGTCACCTTCTCGGCCATCGATCCCAAGCGTGCGGATGAGAAGATGTACGACATTTACTACGAGCCGCTGGATGCGGACGGTCAGATCGTGACCACGACCACCGGCGACGTCAAGTGGAACTGATGCACCTTGCGGGGATGCAGGCTGAGTCTGCATCCCCTTTTCAGATCCGAAGGGAGGATTGAACGTGGCGAAATACACGAATTACCAGTTCGCCGCATTTGTAGAAAATGCGTAGAAGAACCGCTGGGTATACTGGTACGGAACCTGCGGCTACCCGGCGACGAAGGAGCTATATAATAGAAAGAAAAAGCAGTATCCCAGCCATTACGGTTCTTCCCGAACGGCCGGATACATGAAGCACATTGCCGAAAAGCGCATGGCAGCCGACTGTGTCGGACTGATCAAGGCGTTCTTTTGGTCGTCCAATGGTACGACCGCAAGCAAATACGGCGCAAACAGCTGCCCGGATCGCTCCGCCAATGGGATGTTCAGCCTGTGTAAGAAGACAGGCTCTATCGGCACGATTCCGAATACTCCCGGTCTGGTCGTCTGGAACAGCGGACATATCGGCATTTCCATTGACGGCGTTTGGGCGATTGAAGCGCGAGGTTTCAATTATGGCGTCGTCAAAACGCGCATCAAAGATCGCAAATGGACCAAATGGGGACAGCTCCCGGCCTCTATGCTGGACTATGTGGACGAGCCGACTGTTCCCTCTTCTCCCGAAAATCCGGATACTTCCGCGACTTGCCCTTATGCGGAACCCACTCGCAACCTGAAGAAAGGTGCGAAGGGTGATGACGTTCGATGGCTCCAGTGGATGCTGGAAGCCTGTGGCTACAGCGTGGGCAAGTGCGGAATCGACGGCGATTTTGGGAGTGCCACCCGTGCTGCGGTCAGACTGTTTCAGCGAGAACATGCTCTGGCCGTGGACGCTATTGCGGGTCCGCTGACGCGCGCTGTGCTCAAAGAAAACTATCAGAACAAATAATCAGGAGGTATGAACATGATCGATCTGACTCCCATCCTGCAGGCGTAGATCGTGCTGCTGGCCAGCTGGATTACCCTGCGACTGATCCCCTGGCTGAAATCCAAGACCACCCGCCAGCAGCAGGAATATCTGCTGGCGACCACCCGTGTGTTGGTTTATGCCGCGGAGCAGCTGTACGGCGCGGGCAAGGGCTCTGTGAAGCTCAGTTATGTTGAAGACGAGCTGGAGCGCCGCGGCCTGAAGGCGGATGTTTCCGCAATCGAAGCTGCTGTGCGTGAGATGAACCTGCTCCAGAACTGGGAGCTTGCACTGAAGCCGGAGGACGAAGAAAATGGTGGAGACGAATAAGCCGCTTCCCGCACCGGAACAGACGGACAAGGGGCTGCCGCAGATCGGCAGCCCCGAAAACTCCGTCCGAATAGGCGATCAGCTGATTGAAATCAAGCCCACCAAGCTCAAGTATCAGCGCAATCGCACGGCGGCGTTTTACCGGATGCTGGAGCTCTATCCTCTCGCCGACATTCTGGCGATGGAGGCGGGCGCGTTCGGCGACGATCGGGACGGCGACAAGGCGCTCATGGACTGGCTGATTGCCGTAACGGACAACGAGCAGCTGATTCTCGACCACTATAACGAATTGGATACCGGCGTGATCGAACAGCTGCTTCAGATTTTTCGCCGCGTCAACCGCATGGATGAGAAAGAACAGAAGCAAAAAAACCTGCTGACGGCCAGAAAGGGGTGACGCTGGATCGCGCCGTTGCGATGATCGCCGCCCATCTGGGCGTGGTCGACGAGGAGCAGATCAACAGCATGAGCTTCGTGTTCTTCGATGATGTGCTGACTGAACTCGGCTACAAGCTGACCTATGAGGCGATCTCCAATTATGCGGGCAACAGCTTCTGCCAAAAAAGCTGGGATATGATCGAAAAGAGCAATCCCTTTCATATCGGCAATCCCCACGCTGGCGTTGCCATGAATTCGCTGGCGGGTTTCCTGGCCAAAAGCAAAATCACCATTATGGGAGGCAATCAGGCATGAACATTGTGAAGGAAAAATTTGAATACACCCATCCCTTTTATCTGGACGAGCTTGAATTTCACGTCCGCGAAATGATCCCCTACGCCGAAAAGGAACAGCTGGCATAGCGCTATGCCGGCACTGCGCTCGTCTTTGACGAAAAGAGCGGCAACGCCTATGAGGGATACAACGCGGATCTGATTCGCGCCTTCCTCATCCTCGCGCATTACACCGATCTGGATCTGAGCAATTATGATTCTGCACAGGGACGCTATGAGCTGTACGACGTCATCGCCACACACGATCTTTGGAAGCCGATCATGGAAATCATCGAGAGGGACTTTGGTGATGTGCTGAATATGTACTATCGCCTGTCTGTATCGGCAAAGAGGAACTTCGAGGCGGAGCATTCTCTGACGCACCGCGTCGGCAAGGTATTTGAAAGCCTGCTGGGCACGGAAAACCTGACGGACACTGTCGCTCATGCGGAGCAGCTGAATTCCAAACTGATCGATATGCTGGGCGCGATGCGCAAGGAACAGACGCCCGGCAATGTGACCGGGCTGAAACTGGCGAAGCGCACGGAAGAATAATCGATACGCGCCCTAAATTTCATCATTTTCTCCAGATATGGCATGTTGATAAAATGGAGAAAATCCCGTATAATAAGGGTATGGGGGGATGAGCATGGCACAGATTTACAGCATAAACCAACTGCGTGATCTGGTGTCGCCGGTGGCAAAGCAATTCGGCGTCAAACGAGTCTATGTATTTGGTTCGTATGGACGCAAAGAAGCAACTGCAAAAAGCGATCTGGATCTTCGCATCGACGCCGGAAACATCCGCTCTCTTTTTGAGCTGGCGGACTTTCGCCTGACATTGGAAGAACGGCTTGCCATGCCGGTAGACGTCGTTACCTCCGATATCGACGACCATCGTTTTCTGAAAACCATTTCACCTGACGAGGTGCTTTTGTATGCTGAACAATAGGGATCAGATGATTTTGGAAAAAATCATCGAATACTGCAGACAAATCACCGAAACAGTGACGCGTTTCGGTGATGATTATGAAACATACTGCGGCGATTTTGTCTATCGCAATGCCTGCTGTATGTGCATCCTCCAAATTGGCGAACTGGTTGGTAAGCTCACTGAAGAGTTTACGACTGCTCATACAGATATTCCATGGCGCAGCATTAAGGCCACGCGCAATCTGTTTGCACATGCCTATGGAACGGTCAGCACAAAAATCACATGGCAGACAATAAGGGAGAATATTCCTGAATTGATGGATAATTGCCAAGCAATTCTGCAGGCCGAGGCGACGGGTGAAGAAGAAAGTGATGAACACAGAAGGTGACAACGGATGGCTTTTGAACCCATGCTGGAAAAACAGGAGCAGCATATCCTCGCACGTTTCCAGCAGGTCTATCACCTGCCATTGGACAGAGCGGAGCAGGAGTTTCGAAGCAGCGCGTTTTACAGACTGCTGATGAATCCTGACACCAATCTGTGGCGGGAGGATGCAGAAGAAAACTTCCGTCGCCTGCAAAATGAAATCGAATACGGTGCATGGAACCGAAATGAACGGGGCGAGATCGCAGAATAAGCGGTTTCGCTTTATTTTTATTCTGAGGTGGTGAACGCATGGCACAGAGCCAAAACAAGCTGGTCGGTACTTAGTATCTGGATCTTTCGCGGCTGAAAAGCGACGTGGCGGAAACCAACAAGCTGCTGCAGTCCATCGGCGCGGGCGTCAACCTGAACATGACCGATGTGGTGGAGAAGCAGGTTCGAGACATGCTGACCCGCTTCAAAAATGAGATTCAGAAGGCCGCTGCGCAGACGACGCAGTTTGGTACTCAGGCTGCGAAAGGGCTTGGCAATGCGGGTACGCAGATTCAGACGCTGCTTAATACCACGCAGAAGCTGAACAGCGATGGTTCCATCACTGAAACCCGCAAGGGTTATGACAAGCTGGGTCAGTCCATCACCGAGGTATACCGCGCCGGTCAGCTGCTGAACCGCAGCATGACGGCGGACAGCGCGCTGACCAAAGATGTAAAATACGCCAACGAGCTGTACCGCGAGCAGCTGGACGCCCTGCGCAAGATTTATACTCTGAAGGCGCAGCGGCTGAACGTGCAGGACGGCACGGCAACCGCTCAGAATATCGACGCCCAGATCACCACAGCCGAACGGCTGGTGGCGGCCAACAACCAGATCATTGCACTGCTCGGACAGGAAGCGATTGCCCGATCCAAGCTGGTAAATCTGTCGGCGGAGGAAGCCGCACTGGCACAGAAGCTGACCAACGCGCAGGCAGCAAAGCAGGATAAAACGGCGGTGGAGGCGCAAAAGGCCGCTTCCGGCGTCAATGAGCTCAAGGCTGCGCAGCAGGCATACAGTCAGCTGACCACTGCCTACCGTCAGTACAACGCCGCGGTGAAAAACGGCAACGAAACTGGACAGGCTTACTGGGATCAAAGTGCGCAAAGCGCTCTTCAGGAGCTTCAGACAATCGCGCAGAAGATTGGTTCCATGAACATCGAAGAATCCGTTCGCAAGCGGATTCTGACTTTGATTGAGCAGGCGAAGAACGCGGAAGCCACGCACAATAAGACGCTCTCCGATCACAACGGCAAGGTATCCGAACTGGAAAAATCGCTGGATAAGGTAGGCAGCCGCATCCTGCAGATGGCGGCGACCATGCTGGTGCTGCGAGGGCTCAAATCCGTCTGGCAGGAAGCTACCCGCTTTGCGCAGGAATACTACGACCTTCTCAATGAAATCCGCATTGTCAGCGGAAAGACGGAAGCGGAAGCTACCAAGTAGGGCACGCGGTATCGCGCCATCGCCAGGGAAATGAGCGTTTCGGCTACCGAGGTTGCCAAGGCCGCCGTTGAGTTTTGGCGGCAGGGTCTTGGCGAGGACGAGACGGAAAAACGCCTGAAAGCTTCCATCCAGTATGCCAAGATTTCTGCGATGGAGTTTGACGAGGCGGCGGAACTGATTACCGCTGCGACGAACACCATGGAGGTATCGGCGCAGCACGTCGCGGACATATTCGCCTATCTGGGCGACGCTTCGGCCTCCGGTGCGGATGAAATTGGCGTCGCCATGCAGAAGGCGTCCGCATCCGCCGTGGAGTTCGGGTTGTCCTTTGAATGGCTGGGCGCGTACATTGCCACCATCTCCGAAAAAACGCGGCAGGCGCCGGAGGTCATCGGCACGTCGCTCAACAGCATCATGGCGCGTCTGCACTCCATCAAGGCCAAGGGCTATAACGAAGAGGACGCCACGCAGATCAACGACGTGGCGAAGGCACTGGCAACCATCGATGTGGCGCTGCTGGACAACGAGGGCAATTGGCGCGCCATGTCCGATATCTACACCGACATCGCCGAAAAGTGGGATACGCTGGACAGCAAGACCAAAAGCTACATCGCAACCACGATGGCGGGCACAAGGCAGCAGAACTACTTTTTAGCCCTGATGAATGATATGTCCAAGGGCATTGAGGGTGGCAGCCGCGCCTACGAGCTGTACGCGGGCGCGATGAACGCCGCGGGCACAGCTTCCCAGAAATACGCCGTCTGGCAGGAATCGGTGGAAGCGGCGCAGAACCGCCTGACGGCGGCGACGCAGACCTTCTATTCTCTGTTGGACGCGGACTGGATGAAGCGCTTCTACAACGGTGCGGCGGATCTGGTGGAGACACTCACGGCGGGCACCGATGCGCTGGGCGGATGGAACATCATGATTCCGGCGATTTCGGCAGGGCTGATCGGACTGATCGCGGTCGTTATGAAGGCGATTGCGGCGATCAAGGCGATGCGGGCTGCATTGATGGCGGGCGAAGGAATCGCGGCTGCCATGAGCGGCGGTGCGATTGGCGCGATCATCGCGGCGGTTGCGGCGCTGACCACCGTGATCACCATGATCGCAGGCGCGGCGGCCAGCGCACGGGAAATTGAAAAGGTGGATTACAGTTCCACGATTGATACGATGACCAGCTATCGGGACAACATCGACGGACTGGTTACGGAATAGGAAACGCTGGCGGCGAAGACTGAGCTGAGCAAGGAAGAGCAGCAACGTGCGGATACGATCATGCGGCAGCTCTCCGAAACCTCGCTGACCATGAAGACAGCTCTGGAAGGCGGCGGCGAGGGCTTTGATGCGCTGGGCGAAAAGGCCGCGGCGGCGCGCGGCGAGGTACAGCGCACGGAGCAGGCAATTCGCAGACTGAACGCGGCGGACGCACTCCAAAATCTCCGCGATACGGATCATGCCTATTCAAAGGCAGTTCGCGAAGCGCAGGGACAGCAGGAAAAGACCTCTCATTACGGCGAGTTTTCCGACGCCTATAACCAGTACATGGAGGCGCATCCCAGCGGCTATTATAAGCAGGGATACAGCGGCCCCCATGGCGCGTATGCGACGCGGGATGAGAACTTCTATGTATACGCAAAGAACATGGCGAACGTTCCCATTCCATTCTGGGAAGGCAAAGAGAAAAAGGCTGAGCTACAGGCCACGCGGGAATTCTGGTCTGGCGTACTGGCGGAGTTGGATGCGATGGCGATCAACGCCAAGTCATCTGTTGAAGAAATCGGCAACAAGGTGCTGGAATTTGATATCGCTGCCGGTTCGTATCTGTCTGCCAGCGAATCCAGATTGCAGGAGGCGTGGCAGCCCATCTTCGACGACCTCTATACCGTCATGACGGACGGCACGGATTTTTCGCAGCTGCCGCAGTTCATGCAGGATGCGGCTGTGCAGTATTACGACGCCTATATCGGCGGCATCGATCAGCAGGCCGAGCTGGCGGAGGGCGACATGATGCGCATGGCGGGCGATCTGACCGGCTATGTGGATCAGATGACGGATTTTCTCAATCAGGATACCGACTTTGCCGCGATGATTCATCATTTCGATGAGCTGATGCGGGGACCCGTCACGCAGGAAAGCGTAGACGAGATGAACGCCATGATTCCCATGATCAACGAGTTCATCTCGGCTTACAACGGGCTGACTGAGACGACCGATGACGACCTTCCGCTCTTTTCTGAATTTACGCTGGACGGTCTGACGGAAGCCAAGGAAGGGATTGAGGGCACCGGCGAGGCGCTGGCGACGCTCAAGACCGCCGATATCTACAAAGACATTGCATTGGCGAAGGAAGAAGCCAATGGCTTTGCGACGGTTCTGTCCAAGCTGGGCGACGGTGAGGACCAGTTCCTGAATTTGCACGATGCGGTCATGACAACGGCGCAGGAGATTGCGGACGGATTGGGCATTACGGACAGCGCGCAGATTGAAAAAATCGGCGAAAAGCTTTTGGAAGGGTTATATGATACCTACCCCGACATCGTTCAATACGTGGACACGTCAACAGGTTTACTGGTAGACGGCTGGCAGGAGGGCGTCGCCAAAGCGACGAATCCCTGGGCAGAGATGTTCAAGCAGGCCAAACTGGCGGATGCGCTCAAGCAGGCCAAGCGGGATATGGCGTCGCTGGACGCCTCTTCCCTGTGGGATGAACTGCTGAAGCCGGACGGCAAGGGGCTGTACGAGTACGCCGAGGACTGGGCGCGAGAGCTGATTCCCGATGGCACGGAGGAAGAAATCCATGCACAGGCGGAGGTGTTCGTAAACGCTTTTTTCGAGATGTTCTCTGACATTGACACCACTGTCATGGATGGCGAAGGGCGCATCAACGCGGGCATGGAGGGCATCATCGCCATCATGCGCAAGGCCGCCAATGCCGCAAACACCGAAACCACCAAGATCAGCAGCGCCTACAAATCCCTGCACGCAGACACCATTGCACGCAACGAAGCGATTGCGGGACTAACTGACATGGCGGGCTTTGCCCGAAATGGCGACAGCACCAGCGTAAATAGCACCTTCGAGGCGCTGTCTGCGGAAGCCATCAACGCGATTACGGCGGCAATGCCTTCGCTCATCGACAAGCTCAACGACGGCACCGCGTCGGCGGAGGATTTCGAACAGGCAATGCTGAAGATTCGTGAAGCCGAGGATAAGGCAGGCAAGGATGCATGGAAGGACTATTTTGGCGATACCGCTGTGGGCTTGAAGCAGCAATCCGCGCTGTGGTCGGACGCCATGCGCGGCATCATCACCGAGGTTTCCGCAGCAGAGGATAAGGAAAGTGCATTTTACCAATCGCTGATTCGGTTGAGCAATGAGGGTGTGGACGTATCCGGTATGCTGGATCAGTACGGCGCGCTGGGCGCAATGCTGCTGGACGGCGCGACCAGCGCGGACGAATTATACGCCGCGTAGGAGCGGCTGCACAATCTCAATGATTTGCAGGTCGATCTGGAGCACGCAGACGTGCTTTCCTCTGCCGCCAAAGCCATTAACCCGGCAGATGGCAGCTATGACCCGCAATCAGTGCTAACCGCGTATGCGTTGCTGGAAGCGGAATATGGAGAACTGACGCAGCTCCAGCGAGGCTCGGCGGAATATATTGCCCGCGCAAAAGAATTGACTGAGCAGACCACAGCCTCCGTCTACGAACAGGCGGCGGCTTACGGCGTGGTGACCAACCGTCAAGCGCAGGCGGCACAGGCCGCTGCAGACGGGCAGCGGGAGCGCCGGTTCAAGCGCGTCGAAGAAAACGGATATCAGGGCGGCGTCAGCTATCTGGAGAGCACAGTTCGAAAGGCGGAGGAAGGCGGCGAAGACGTGACTGCGGCATGGGATAACGCGCTGGACGAATTGGACGCTGCGGGACATCTGGACGCCATGTGCCAGATGTTCGGCGATATATCGAATCTTGCCGTCGAGTGCGGCGGCGATGTCGAAGAGATCGTGCGGCGGCTCTATGAAATGCGCGACGCTGCGCAGTCCATTTCGCTATCCGACATGGCGGAAGAACTGCGCCGGGAACGCACATCGAACGCAGCCGAAACGGACAGCTACGACGATCAGGTCGGCGCGCTGCTGAGCGCCTTTGACGAGGGCGGCACGGAAGGCGTGCTGGCAGCCATGGAAGTATGGAACGGATTCGATGAGTCTCTCCAGCAGTCCATCGCCGAAACCTATCCCTCACTGGTGATCGCGCTGGACGACGCCAATCAGGCAGCGCAGTCGCTGAAGGAAGGCGTCGGCGAACTGGCGGAGGGCGAAGATGCGCTTGCGGAGTCCAGCCAGACGGCAGAAAAGAAGATGGCTGCGCTGGGCACGGAACTGAACGCGGCGAAGAAATCCTCTTCCGCGAAGTATTTCAAAAATACCGCCAAGGCCATCGAGGAGCTGAAGCACGGCGCGGTCAGTGTCAGCGACGCATTTGGCACTTATAATAAGGAAGCGGAAACTGCCGTCAAAGCCAATGAGGAATATCAGGCGGCGTCCAAAAAGATGGCGGCGGGCACGAAGGTTGCCGCCAGCGAAATCGATACGCTGGCAGAATATCTGGGCAACATCAATCCACAGATTCTGCTGGCGAACTGGGATCAGGTCGGCCCCATGCTGGCTTCGGCGCTGGCAGAGGGCGAAGACGCTTTCCATCGACTGAACGAAGCGGCGTTTATCACGATTACTGGTACCTCGGTCGCGGACTTTTCCGCATTGACCAGCGGGCTGATCAGCGTACAGAATCTGGCGGCGGATGCCGTCGATGCGCTGATCGCCACCGGCCAATGGACGATGGAAACCATTACGATGCCGCAGGAGGGCGCGCAGTGGAATCCGCTGACTGGCGTATGGACGCGCACGCGCATCAACACCAACCAGAATGTACTCCGCTATACCGGCAGTAATCCCCTGAAGGGCGGCAGCAGCGGCAAGAAGAGCTCCGGCGGAGGCGGTGGCGGCAAGGGCGGCGGTGGCGGCGGAAGCAGCAGCACCAGCGTATCGCAGTCCACGCAGAAGCTGCTGGACAAGATGGACGAGACGGCAGACGCCGGCGACCATCGGCGCAAAATGGCGCAGCTGGCACAGCAATACCACGAAGTGCGCGGCGAAATTCAGGGCGTGATCCTGTATCTGGGCAAGGAAAAGGAAATCGTACAGGAAAACTCCACGACGCTGACCGGCTATATTGCGGAGCTGGAAAACCAGATGACAGCGCAGAAAGCCATCATGAGCAAAAACAAGGAAGGCTCCAAGAAGTACAAGCAGGCCGCTACCGATCTGGAAGCGCTTCAGAAGCAGCACCAGCAGTATTCCGAAACCCTCTTGCAGAACAAAATCGATCTGGAAGAGCTGACCAAGGAGATCAAGGAACAGCAGGACGCAATTCGGGATATGGAAATCGACCTGCGGGATCTGATTCATGACGCCATTCTCGACCGCGAAGCCCTGAACAAGCGGATGCTTGAAGGGCAGATTGACGTTGAGAATGAGCTGATCGACGTGATTACCCGCCGCTACGAGAAGGAACGCGACCAGCTGATCGAGCTGGCAGAAGCCAAGCGGGACGCGCTGAATGAAGAACTGACGGCACTGGACGAGCAGCTAGCGGCGCGCAAAAAGCTCAGCGAGGAAGAAGATAAGGCAAAAATGCTTGCTGAGAAGGAAGCACAGCTTGCCCGAATCAGCGCCGATCCCACCCGCAAAAAAGAAGAGCTCAAGCTGCGGCAGGAAATTGCCGATCTGCGCGAAGAAATGGCATGGGACATCGCCGAAGACGAGGTGGATGCTCAGAAGAAAGCCATTGAATCGCAGATCGAAAGTCTGGACGATTACATTGAGTACGTCGAGAACTACTATGAGGAGTTACTCAACAATCCCCGCAAGTTAATTGAAGAGCTGAAGGAATTGCTGTCCCAATCCGATGCGGAGATCATCGACTGGCTGACAAAGAATCATGAGGATTACGAGACGGCGACGGATGCGACTCGCGAAAACATGCGCCGCGGCTGGCAGGAGATGCTGGACGATATGCGCGGGCACACCACCACCTACTGGAAAGAAGTCGAAGAAATCATCGCTGGCGGCGACGACGCCATCATCCAGTTCCTGAAGGACAACTGTCAGGATTATAAGGAGGCCGGAAAGCTGCAGGCGGAAGCCTATGTGGACGTATGGAAGAAAAAGCTGGAGGATCTGCGAAACGCCTACAAACAGGTGAGCGGCGATATCAAGGCATACGACTATACACCCACGGCCTCTGCGAAAAACAGCGGTTCCAGCAGTAAAGGCAGTTCCAGCAGCAAAAAGACAACCAAGGTCACCAAGTATCAGGCGACTTATCCGACCATTGGCAGTAAACGCGGCGGAACATTAAAGGGATACGCTTCCCCGGAGGAGGCCGAAAAGGCTGCACGAAGCAAAATCAATTCCATCTGCCGCGAACTGAGCGGCAGCAGCTCCAGCATGATCGGCGAGTGGGCGCGAACCTTCTATTCCAAGATCAAGGTAACGGCTTACGCTAAGGGTGGCTTGAATCAGGCGACCGGCCTTGCATGGCTGGACGGTACAAAGGCCAAACCGGAGCGTGTCTTGTCGCCCTATCAGACGGAACTATTTGAAGATTTGCTGAAGACACTGCACGCCATCCGCACGGTGCAGGTTCCGCAGGCGGTCGTTCGCCCCCAGCTTCCCGAAACGGTGCAGAATCAGCCGCTGACCATTGAATCCATCACGGTGAACGTGGAGCGGCTGGAAAAGGAAGCGGATTACGACGCCATGGCGGAGCGCGTCGGCGAGAAGATCATGGAACGGGCTATGCGCGGCATGACTGTCGGTGGGCTGCGGCTGGGATAAAAAAGCGGAGAGGCTGCGCTTAGCAGAAATAGCGCGCCTCTCCGAAAAGGACTTTATCTGTTACTACTCGCTTGATCGCAATGTTTCTCATTCACATTCTGATATGTCCGAAGCTCTTCTTGCGAAAAACCGGAGACATCAGACCATATGCAGGCAGAAAACAGAGAATACGCAGAACGAAAGCCGCTTTGTACATCCGTTTTTCAACGTGCAGCCATTGCTCTGGCGAATATGATCATAACTAAGATAACGATTAATTCCATTCCGACATCAGGAGGAAATCGCGAATGTTTCGATGTTTGATCCCGTCCCGGCTCATATCCAATTCGTCCAGTGAAACGACATATTTGGGGAAATTGTCACGAACGCCATCATATACGCCAAATTCGCGTGCAACTGTTTCCTCGGACGCCAGCAGATATGCTACCTGAATGTACAGCCTCTCCCCTCGGCGATCGCATACAAAGTCAATTTCCTTTTCACCGATTCTACCAACCGTAACGGTATAGTTGCGGCGAAGCAGTTCCATGAAAATGATATTCTCTAAAATCAAATTAATATCGCGCATGTTGCCGCCAAACACGGCTTCGCGAATGCCATGATCTGCGATATAGTATTTTTCATTCGAAGCCAGAATCTGTTTTCCACGCAGATCCTGACGCTTCACCTGATAAAACAGATAAGCGTCGCAGCAATATTTGATGTAGTTCAGAATCGTTTCTGCGGCTACAGTTCTATGTTCGCTTTTGAAAAACTTCGCCATGGAAGCCGCCGAGAAGGTTGTTCCCACATTCGCCATGACATAGGCGATGATTCGTTCCAGCAAATCTACATCCCGAACCTTGTTTCGCTTTACAATATCCTTGAGCTGGACAGAATTGAAAATGTCCATCAGATATTGCCTGGAAGGTTCGTCTGCATATTGCAAATTGGCAAGGTACGGCATGCCGCCTGCGACAAGGTACTTCCGGAAGCATTCCGGAACAGAAGCGTCTGGCGCAATGGAGTGATACAATTCCAGAAATTCAGCAAAGGAGAACGGATAGATGACAAATTCAACGTAGCGTCCGCCGAGATACGTTGCCAATTCTCCAGAGAGCAGCTTTGCATTGGACCCTGTGATATAAATATCGCAGTCCAGCGTTACGCGCAGAGAATTGACGCACTTCTCCCAGTCGGATACTTCCTGAATCTCATCAAAGAAAAGGTACGCCTTGCCATCGATCGTCTCAGCTCTGTGCAGAACCTCTTCATGCAATGCTTTTGCTGTCAGAAGGTGATCGTAGCGCATATCTTCAAAATTGATGGAGATAAAACTGGATGGATCAACGCCGATTTCCACCAGTTCTTCTTTGATCAATTCCAACATAACAGATTTTCCCGACCGGCGCATACCTGTCATAACCTTGACGAGTTCCCCGCCAATGAACGGTCGGATGCGGCTCATATACATTTCGCGTTTAATCATGGATGCGATCGCCTCCTCTTGAATGCAGTTTATCATAGTTACAGGTGAAAATCAAGAAGCATATCCAAATTTCATCAGTTATATCTTATGAAATTTGGATTTAGCTTAGAAAATTCAATCGTGCCCAAATCCTATTATACTCAAAAAGGAAAGACATATTCGACTGCAAAGTTAGAAAGGAGAAATCTATGGACGGATTCAGCTTTCATGGAGTACATTGTTCAACGCTGGGCTGCTACTACCGGCCGAGCGCCAAATCGCGCGGCGATGAGATGGAAGACTACAATATCAGCGACATTCAGACAGGCAGCCGGGACGGCGGCTATTATATCGGTACGCGAGTATTGCCCCGTGAATTTGAACTGGACTGCTACTTTGAAGAAATCACGGAAGC
>ERZ824488.1976-NODE-1976-length-20061-cov-2.782965_pt1 | contig 20061 bp, 22 predicted proteins | sample MGYA00519936_ERZ824488 | MGnify/ENA primary metagenome ERZ824488 (study PRJEB31778, sample SAMEA3449153) | human gut metagenome | biome: human gut; feature: human-associated habitat; material: faeces | place: United Kingdom | collected 2010/2012 ... | reverse complement strand
AACTAATAGCTCTTATTAAACAGATAGCAACATTAAAATAGGAAATTTAGCGCTTTTATTAAAATTTAAAAAATAAAAAACTATACATATTTTTTAAAAAATATGTATAGTTTTTTTATGCAAAGATTTATTATCCTCTAAGAGAATTTAAAGAATCTAGATAATCTTTAAATTGTGTGAATTGGTCTTCATCTTCAAATTGGATTTCTTTAGAATCTTCGCTTTCAAAATTTTTTAAGTAAACAGCAGGATTACTTTGGTTATTGTCATAGTAGATACATCTATATCCGTCTTCATATAAGTTTTTAACACTTTCAAAATCATACATAAAAAATCACCTTTCCTTATCTTAAGGTTATTTTTATTATATGGTTTTTTATAAAAGAATATGTATTGATGATAAGTTGGAAATTATGTATTATCAATAGACTAGATAATACATAATTTCATTAGAATTAAAAAAATGAAAAAATAATAGAAAAAGCATTAGAATTAGGTGGATATGAAGAAGACCAAGAACCACATGAAATATTAGTAGGATTTGGTCATCATGCTACACTTTCTCATGCAGAAGAAATAGTTAATGCAGTAAAAGACGGAAAAATAAGACATTTCTTCTTAATAGGTGGATGTGATGGTGCAAGACCAGGTAGAAATTACTATACAGAATTTGCTAAACAAGTTCCAGACGATTGTGTAATATTAACACTTGCTTGTGGTAAATATAGATTTAATAAATTAGACTTTGGTGAAGTAGCAGGACTTCCAAGATTACTAGATGTTGGTCAATGTAATGATGCTTATTCAGCAGTTAGAATAGCAACAGCACTTGCAGATGCTTTTGATACTGATGTTAATGGATTACCGTTATCTTTAATAATATCTTGGTATGAACAAAAAGCAGTTGCAGACTTATTAGCATTATTATCATTAGGAATAAAAGGAATATACTTAGGACCGATACTTCCAGCATTCTTTAGTCCAAACGTACTTCAATATTTAGTAGATACATTTGATATTCGTTTAATAAGTACACCACAAGACGATTTAAAAAGTTGTTTACAACAAGAAGTATAAAAATATTAACAAAAAGGAGCAATAAAAATGAAAGCATATGTAGATAAAGATACTTGTATAGGATGTGAATTATGTACTCAAATTTGTCCAGATGTTTTTAGTATGGATGATGATGGAAAATCAGTGGCAAAAAAAGATGATATTGCACAAAATTTACAAGATGATGCAGTAGAAGCTAGAGATTCATGTCCAGTTTCAGCAATAGACATTGAAGAATAGTCTTTTTGGGAGTGATATAATGAATAAAATAAATGTAAATGAAATTGAAACTAAAAGAGAACTTTTAGTAGAAAATGAAAAATATAAAACATTATTCTTTAAATTTGAGCCAACAAAAGGATTACCAAATCATACTCATGATGGATACGCATCTATTCAAGTAATCGATGGTATAATTGATATGAACTTTACTCATGGACAAGCATATGAACTTAAAAAAGGTGATTTTTTAGCTTTTGATGCTAGAGATGAACATAATGTTATAGCAATTGTAGAAAGTAAAGTATTAGTTACAATTATAAAATAAAATTATATACAAAAATAAAAAAAGATGAATAAATTTTATTCATCTTTTTTTATTTTTGTAACATATGTTACCGATTAGTGTTAAAAATTTGTATACAATATGTATATATTAATCGTTAAGAAATTGGAGGAATAATTATGGAAAATAAAATGTTTTGCTACCAATGTCAAGAAACTGCAGGATGCAGCGGATGTACAAAATTTGGAGTATGCGGAAAATCACCAGATCTAGCAAGAATGCAAGATTTATTAATATATACAACTAAAGGATTATCAGAAGTTACAACAAGACTTAGAGCTGAAGGTGTAAAAATAAGTAAAGATGTTAATCATTTAATAACTATAAACTTATTTACAACTATAACAAATGCAAACTTTGATGATGATGTATTTTATGCAAGGGTAAAAGAAACTTTATCAACTAAAGAAGCTTTATTATCTAAATTAAAAAATAAACAGAATTTAAGTGAAGCTGCCCTATGGAATGCAACTTCAAATGCTGAAATGGACGCAAAAGTTGGATTATTAGCAAGAATAAAAGATGCTATACTTGGAAGCGGTAAAGCAAAAGCTTATGACAATTCTGTTTTAGATGCAAAATCAACTAAAGTTGGTGTACTTGCTACTAAAGATGAAGATATAAGAAGTTTAAGGGAACTTATAATATACGGATTAAAAGGTATGTCAGCATATATGAAACATGCTAACGCTTTAGGTTATGATGATGAAAATGTAAATGCATTTATGCAATCAACATTAGCTAAAACATTAGATGACAACCTAAGCATAGATGAATTAATAGCTTTAACTTTAGAAACTGGTAAAGTAGGGGTAGACGGAATGGCTCTACTTGATAGTGCAAACACTGGAACTTATGGTCACCCAGAAATAACTAAAGTTAATATAGGAGTTAGAAATAACCCAGGTATACTTGTATCAGGACACGATTTAAAAGACTTAGAATTATTATTAAAACAAACAGAAGGAACTGGTGTAGATGTTTATACTCACTCTGAAATGTTACCAGCTCACTACTACCCAGCATTCAAAAAATATTCTCATTTTGCAGGGAATTACGGAAATGCTTGGTGGAAACAAAAAGAAGAATTTGAAAGCTTCAATGGACCAATATTAATGACTACAAACTGTATAGTACCACCAAAAGATAGCTATAAAGATAGATTATATACTACAGGTGCTGCTGGATTTGCAGGAGTTAAACATATAAAAGGAATAAGTGAAGATAATAAAGATTTCTCTCAAATAATAGAGCAAGCTAAAAAATGTGCTCCTCCAAAAGAAATAGAAACTGGAGAAATAGTAGGTGGATTTGCTCATAATCAAGTATTCGCATTAGCAGATGCTGTAGTTGAAGCCGTTAAAACTGGTGCTATTAAGAAATTCTTCGTAATGGCAGGATGTGACGGAAGAGCTAAATCAAGAAACTACTACACTGATTTTGCAAAAGCTTTACCAAAAGATACAGTAATACTTACTGCAGGTTGTGCAAAATACAAATACAACAAATTAAATCTTGGAGATATAAACGGAATACCAAGAGTTTTAGATGCAGGACAATGTAATGACTCTTACTCTCTAGCACTAATCGCTTTAAAATTAAAAGAAGTATTCGAACTTCAAGATATAAATGAATTACCAATAGCATTCAACATAGCTTGGTATGAGCAAAAAGCTGTAATAGTATTATTATCACTATTATACTTAGGAGTAAAAAATATACACCTAGGACCAACTCTACCAGCATTCTTATCACCAAATGTTGCTAAAGTACTTGTTGAAAACTTTGGAATTGGTGGAATAACTAATGTTGAAGATGATATAAAAATGTTCATGGAACAATAATAAATATTTAATATTAACACAAAAGAATTGTTTTAAAAAAATAACTTTATTTTAGTGATGTTTAGCTAAGATAGAGTTATTTTTATTTCAAATAAAATTGATAAATGTTAATATATTAGTAATGCAATAATCTTTAAAAGGAACAAAGGAGAAAGAGCATGATTGATTTACTCATCAAAGAAGATGAAAAAGACTTAAAAAATATGGGATTTATAATTAATGAAAAAACAAATATATATACAGCAAACATAATAACTGTAAATGGGATACTAACATCCTCTCAGCATCAATGTATAGGTAAAGCAGCAGAGTTATTTGGTAACGGAATAATAAAACTTAGCACTTCTTTTACTATAGAAGTAAGAGGAATACCATATGAAAAAATAAATGATTTTAGAAAATACATAGAAAAAGAAAATCTTGAAACTGGAGGTATAGGGCCAAGATTAAGACCAGTAGTATCTTGTATAGGAACAGATTGCAGATATGGATTAACAGATACATTGAGTTTATCAGATGAGATACATGAAAGGATTTACAACAAATATAAAAATGTGTAACTTCCACATAGATTTAAAGTAGCTATAAGTGGATGTCAAAATGATTGTACAAAAATAAATCTTTGTGAAATAGGAATAATGTCTCAATATATACCAAACTTCAATGAAGACAAATGCAAAGGATGTAAAAAATGTTCCATAGAGGATACTTGTCCAATGGATGCCTGTGAAGTTGAAGGTGAAAAATTACAAATGGATAAATCAATTTGCAGTAATTGTGGCCGTTGTGTAGATAAATGCTATTTTGATGCAATAGTAAATGGTACATATGGATATAAAGTATTTATCGGTGGTAAAGGCGGTAAAGTAAAAACTGAGGCAAGAGCTTTAAATAAAGTATTTACTTCTAAGGAAGAGATATTTGATTTAATTGAAAAAGCTCTATTATTTTATATGGAAAATGGTCAGCCTAAAGAGCGTTTTGCCAAAACCATAGAACGTATTGGCTTTGAAGAAGTAGAAAAAGAATTATTATCTTATTAAAAACTTAATAATAAAATAAGTAAATACTCTTCTTTTACAAATAATATATTTAAGTATATTATGAAGGAGAATTGATATGAATAAAAAGAAAAAGACTGAATCTAATAATCAATGGGCAAGTTCCAATATGTTTTTGACAAGTAAAGCTGAAGTGAAGCAAAAAGATGAAAGAAATAATCAATGGTCTTCTACACTTAAGAAAAGCCCAGATGTATATGATAAAGATTAAAAATAAAAAGTTTAAAGTAGTATGACATGCTCCCTTTATAGTAGACAGTTAAAATAAAAAACTGTTACTATGAAGGGAGCATATTTTTATGGAAAGAAAATCGAAAGTACCATATGAATTAAAAATATTAAGTGTAGAGAAATATATTAAAGGAAATAAAAGTGCATCACAATTAGCTAGGACATTAGGAATATCAGTAGAACAATTTAGAATATGGGTTCTCAAATATAATGTAAGTGGAGCCGAAGGCTTAAAAACTCATTCTAAAAATAAATACGATTCTCTAGAAGTTAAACATTCAGCTGTTAATGATTATATTTCTGGTAAAGGATCTCTATATGACATATGTAGTAAATACAATATTTCTTCACATAGTGTACTCCAAGGTTGGATTTTAAAGTATAATAATAGTCATAATAAATGGAAATCTCATAATACTAAGGAGAATAAGATTATGACTAAATGTAGAAAAACAACATATAATGAAAGACTTGAAATTGTAGCATTTTGTATAGAAAATAATGATAATTACCAATTAACTTCAAATAAATATAAAGTTTCATATCAACAAGTTTACACTTAAGTTAGAAAATATAAAGAAAACGGATACGAGTCACTTAGAGATAATAGGGGAAAAAGAAAAAATATAGATCAAATGAGTGAGACTGAAAAATTAAATGCTCAGATAAGATTACTAGAGGCCAAAAATAAACAATTAGAAATGGAAAATAACTTCTTAAAAAAATTGGAGGAAGTAGAAAGGAGGCGATAAAAAATGGCTAACCGATGTAACTGAGTTTAAATTAACTAATGGTACAAAGGCCTATTTGAGTACAATAATAGATTTATATGATAATAGCATAGTATCATATGTTGTAGGTCATTCAAATAATAATAATAAATTAGTATTTGACACACTTGATATAGCAGTTGCAAATAATCCTACTGCTAAGCCTATATTCCATAGTGGTCGTGGATATCAGTATACAAGTAAAAATTTCAAGGCAAAACTTGATAAGATATCTGCTACGCAAAGTATGTCTTATGTAGGTAGATGTATAGATAATGGACCAATAGAATGGTTTTGGGAATTATTAAATCTGAAATGTATTATTTGAAGAAGTTTTATAATCTTGAGGAATTAAAATTAGCGATAGATAAATATATAGAATTTTATAATAAAAGAAGATTACAAAAAAGGTTAAAAGGCCTGGCTCCCATAGAATATCGAGAGCAGACCTTAGTTGCTTAATTTTTATTTTTTATACTGTCTACTTGACAGGGGGCAATTCAAGTTAATATATTTACTGAATTTTGATATTGATAATATCTCCATTATACCTTTCTAAGCTCATAATATTACCAGTTAAATTATAATTAAAAGATTCAACTAAGGATTTTATTATTTTTTCAGTATCTACTATTTCTTCTTCAAATAAGAAAAAGTCTAGAGCGTTGTTTTTAATTAGTTTTTTTACAAAATCTACAGGAAGATTTAGTTTAATTTTATCACCTGTATGAGATTTTATATTTATAATTACTAATTTATCATTGTAATTTTTCGTGTTAGTTGCCATCTTTATCCTCCTTTACATAAAAAACTTTATTTGTTAATAATTTATATTCATATAGGAAGTGGTTTTATAACAAAATATAAATACTTAAAAAAATATAAAAAATGTGATAGAATTAATTGTCAATAATATTTTAAGGAGTTGTGGTAAGTGTTCAATTATATCAAATTTGCTTTATTTCAGATTTTTGGATTTTTATTATCTATACCTGAACTGGTTAAACTTAAAATCAATGAAAAAAAATATACTAGTATAGAGAAATTTAAATTTATTAAATCGCATGCTAAAAAATCTTTAGATTTAGTAAAAATCAAAATTAAAATTATAGGAAAAGAAAAAGTACCACAAGAAGAAGTTTTATTTGTTTTAAATCATGCTAGTATGCTTGATAGTTATATTTTAGTATCGAGTATAGTAAAGCCTATTGGTGTTATAATTGCAGATGTACCCACATGGAGACATCTACCCATTGTCAGCCACTGGTTAAATATGATGAAGTGTGTTTATATTAACAGAGAAAATAATAGAGAAGGTATGAAAAGTATTATTAAGGCTTCTGAAAATATAAAAAAGGGTCAAAGTATGGCGATATTTCCAGAAGGTGATTTAACATGGGTAAAAGATCCTGATGCACTTATTTCTGATTTTAAACCAGGTGCATTTAAAATTGCCTACAAAGCAAAATGTCCAATTGTTCCTATAGTAATAAAAAATTCAAGAAAAACTTATGAAGGATATGAACCTATAGGAAGAATAAACTCAGGAAATGTAGAAGTAGAATATTTAGATCCTGTATATGATCATATAGAAAATCCTAAATTAAAAACAAAAGAATTAGCAGAAATGATTAAAGAAAAAATGATTGCTGTTATGTAAATAAAATAAAAGAGAAATTTATTCTATTGTTATTAAGGATAAATTTCTCTTTTATTTTTAATGTTTTATTCTAAAGGTGTCACAAACAGCTGTTTTTAAGTTAATAAGAACATGACTGGCATTGCAAGAACCTTGTAAGTTATATGTACAGTTTTTAGCATTACAAGATATATTTTGAGTAGTTGTAAGGTTATTAGATATATTACTTGATAAATTAGACTCTGACTTACTTATAAAACTTTCACAGTAAGTTTCTGGCGTAACAGTAGCATCATAACCTTCAATTTTTATATGTGAAGCATGGCAATAGCCACTTTTATTATAAGCACAATTTGTAACTAAACAATTTAAATTACTATTCATAATGCACCTCCGAATAATTATTCTTTATTTATTATTATGATAATTTTTAAAGATTTAATACAAATAGAAAACTTTAGCAGATATATAAATTATGTAAGTAAATTAATAAAGAATAAAATGCATGGAATACTGAAAATATCTAGTAAAAAGGCAGCAACAAGAGGTACAACGAGGTATGCATTATCAGAATATCCATATTTATTTGTTACAGAACTCATATTTGCTAAGGCATTTGGTGTAGCACCTAAACCATGTCCCAACATACCGCTAATCATAACTGCAGCATCATAATTTTCACCTAAAAATTTAAATGCAATTGTAATTGCAAATAGTATTATAAATACTACCTGACAAAATACAATAAATATAATAGGACCAAATAAGCTAGACAAAGAGAAAAAATCAATACTCATAAGTGCCATAGTTAAAAACATTCCTAAAGATAACTCTTCTAAAAAATTTAACAATGGAAAATCAAGTTTAATAGTTTTTGTTCTTTCATTTATATTTCTAAAAATAACTGCAATAAAAATACAACCAACTATGCTAGGGATAACAATATGAAAATAAATATTAATAAAGTTTGATAAAGCACTACCTATGTTCATACATAGTAGCACAATTAAGATTTGGATAAAAAAATCAGTATCTGTAGTACTTAATAAAGAGCGTTTACTATTTTGCAAGTTATGATTTTTTAAGGTGTGATTTGATGATTTTAGATGATATTTTTCAATTAGATATTTAGCAATAGGGCCACCAATTAATCCGCCCATAATAAGTCCTAAGGTTGCAGAAGCAAAACCCACACTGCAAGCACTTTTAATACCTAAAGATTCTAAAGTTCTACCAAAGGCTAAAGAGTAGCCATGTCCACCTTCCATAGAAATACTGCCACACATTAAGGCTACAAGAGGATTTATATTTAATATTTTTGATGAAATAAATGTTATTATATTTTGACAAAAGCCTAAAAAAGCACATAATAACCAATAAATGATTAAACTTTTGCCACCTTTTTTTAATAAATAAAAGCTGACATTTAATCCAACTATAGTAAAGAAAAAAGACATGAAATAAGGCATCAAAATAGTATTCATAGAGATATTTATTATTTTAAAACATTCTAAAATGAAAATTATTAAAGAGAAACTAAGACCTCCTACAACAGGTGGTGGGATGCAAAGTCTATTTAATATATATATTTTATTAGTTAAGAAATTTCCTAGTAAATATAGAATAATTGATAATATTAAAGTAGCTACTATATTTAAATCAAGTGAAATCATTTTTAATCCTCCTTATTAGTATAAGTTTATAAAGACGTTGAAAAACCAACGCCTTTTAATAAAAGAAAATATTTATAAATTATACTATTTAGATTTACTAGATATACTTAATTTTTTATAGTAATAAGTTCCTTTCTATAGGCAGAAGGAGTTTGATTAGTTATTTTTTTAAATACAATTGTATAATAATTTTGATTTGTAAAACCTACTTCTAAAGCCACATCTAATAAAGAAAGAGAAGGGTCAGATAATAATTTTTTACTTTTTTCAACTCTAAAATAATTTAAAAAATTAGAAAAAGTTTGATTTGTTGATTTTTTAAATAAATTGCAAAAATATGATTTATTTATATTTAATTTATCACATAAATCATCTATAGAAATATCTTTATTATAATTTTGATGAATATAATAAATGGCTTTTCTCACATAAATATTATAAGATCTACTATTTACATCGTATATTAGATTATTTTCAATAATTTTAAATAATATATATTCAATATATTCAAAACATTCGAAAGTTTTATAACATATCTGTTTGTTAAATTCATTGGTAGATATTGGGCCTAATATGAAAAATACATTACAGGCATCTGTTATTATGTAATGAGTATCATTTTCAATGGATAAAGTAGAAATATCCTTATTGTTATTCATTTCACTTTCAATAAAACTTTGTATTTTATCTGAGGGATATATACAATCTAAGTAATTATTATATCCTTGTTTTTCTATTTCTTTATAATCCTTTGAAATTGCTTTAATTGGAATGTTACAGCAATTGAAAAAAGTTTTTGATATGTAATTTATATTTAACACTTTTAACTCCTTGAATTTATAAATTATAATTTTATATAAATATATTAATAAAAAATAAATATATTTATAAAAGAAAGATGTTATCAATTATAATTAGTTTACAAGTGAGAACAGCTATCATATACAATACTAATTAAAATTAATCAAAATGTCAATGGATAAAATTATAAAATTAGTGATAAAAATAAAAATATAAAGATAAATCAAGATTAATTTTTATTGAATTTACTAAATATTAGATGTTGTGATAATATAAATTTATAAATAATGATAAAGTGAACAAAAAGATTGAGATTTTATCTTATATTAAGCAAAGATATTAAAAATTACATGAATTATGAAATTAATAATTATTTGGGAGATAAAAAATGAATAAAGAATATAAAGTTATTTTAGAAAATAATAATTTAAATTTTTTATATAAGGAAAATAAAATTAATGTAAAAGTAATATATAGAAAAAGAAAGACTATTTCTATTAGAATAATTCCAAAAGATAATATAGAAATAATTAGTCCAAAAGCCTTATCTATTTCATATTTAAAAAATGTTCTTATAGAAAAATCATCGTGGATAATAAAAACTTTAGATAAATTTGAAAATTTAGAAGAAGATTTTAAAGAAAAACAATATACAAATGGAGAAGTATTTTATTATTTAGGCGAAAAATATATATTGACTATAGTAGAAGATAAAAATACTCAAAATAATAAAAATTATGTTTATATACGTATAAGTGAAGATAAGTTAATAATAAATACAAATAATAATGAGAAAGATTTTATTAAAGAAGAGTTAAAAAAGTGGTATAAAATTCAAAGTGAAAAAACTGTTATAAATAGATTGGAAGTATTAAAAAAAGAAAGTGCTATTATGAATAATTTATCTCCAAGTTTAATTAAAATTAAAGAGCAAAAGAAGAGATGGGGAAGTTGTACTTCTAATAAAATTATATATATTAACTCTAGAATTTCTATGGCTCCTATAGATGTAATAGACTATATATTAGTTCATGAGTTTTGTCATTTAGTACATATGAATCATTCAAAAGATTTTTATAATTTGGTGGGAGAAATATTACCAAAGTTTAGAGAAAATGAAAGATGGTTAAAAGAAAATTCCTATAAATTATCATTATAAGTAACAAAAATGTTTATAAAAGTATAAGGCTGGGAATATATTTAGTAAATAATAATTATATTGACATAATTGGAGGACAAAGATGGAAAAATTCAATAAAAACGTATGTAATTGTAGGCAAATATCCTTTGAAAAGATAGAAGATAGTATAAATAAAGGAGCAAAGAGTTTTGAAGAAGTAGTAGAGGAAACTAAGGCTACTAAAGGTTGTGGAAGATGTAAATCTTATGTTGAAGATATAGTAAAAAGTAAATTAAATAAGTAATAAAAAAGATAAACTTGAAGAAAAGTTTATCTTTTTTTTATAGTAAAAATTGTTAAAAGAGTTGGAATTTATTGTAAAAGTATTGTATAATAATTAATATAATGATATTTGTAATAAGAGAAAATTTATTATAAATGTTATTTGGGGAATAATTTTTAATTATAGATATAATTAGAGTTTAGGTTTAATTGGGAAAACCTTTAGGGGAAATATTGTGTACGGATTTATAACTAGTAAAAGGAGTTATATTAAAATGGGGATTTAATATGACTCCTTTTACTTTTTTATAATATATTAATTACTTAATGGAATTAATATAAAGGATATATAATTGATTTATGAAAAAACGTAAGATATTATTAAAATATAAAGTAAGTCAAAAATTAGCTTAAGTAATTTAACCCACCCTGGCACGAAAATAATCGTGCTATTTTTTTGTAAATTAATACAATTTTTAAAAAATTTGATATACTAAATAAATGGCAAAATAATTTAGTTAAAACTTAGGAGGAATAAAATATGGCTGAATCAAAAATAACAGGATCATCACAAAGAAATGCAAAGGATGTAGCAATTGAACTTACAGAATTATATTATAGAGTATCTAAAGAAGAAGCTAAATCGCCAGAAGAAGTTGGAGAAACTTATGTAAAAATTTATAATCTTATTAAAGAGGCAAGATAAAAAACTAATTATAAAATATTATTTATAGTATCTAAGGGGAGAATATTATAAAGAATTTTAATAAAAAATGATAAAAATATATATCTTATGTTTACTAAAGATAAAAATATGTATAAAATATACATATAAATCAATAAGATTAATTTAAAATGGGAAAAGGAGAAACAAATAAATGGCCTATAGGGGAATATACAATAGTTGGGTAGAAAATCCATATTTTGATGAAAAAACAAGAGAAGAATTAATTGCTTTAAAAGATAATGAAAAAGAAATAGAAGATAGATTCTATAAAAATTTAGAATTTGGAACAGCAGGCCTTAGAGGTGTAATAGCTGCGGGAACAAATAGAATAAATATATATACTGTTAGAAGGGCTACCTTTGGTCTTGCAAACTATATATTAAAAAACACAAGTAAAGAACAACAATCAAGAGGTGTAGTTGTAGCTCATGATAATAGATTCATGTCTAGAGAATTTTGTATAGAAGCAGCAAATACTCTGGCAGCTTGTGGAATAAAAGCATATATATTTGATGGATTAAGAACAACTCCAGAATTATCATTTGCTGTTAGAAATTTACATACAATAGCAGGTATAGTTATAACTGCAAGTCATAATCCACCAGAGTATAATGGATATAAAGTTTATTGGGAAGATGGAGCACAAGTTATGCCAGAAATAGCATCTGCTATTACTGAGGAAATAAATGCTATAGAGGATTATTCAACTATTCCAACTTTAACTGATGAAAACAAAGATTTAGTAGTATTACTAGGAGAAGAGCAAGATACTGCTTTTATAGAAGCTGTCAAAACTCAATTAATAAGAAAAGAATTAGTTAAAAATGTTGGAAAAGAATTTAAAATAGTTTACACACCACTTTGTGGTACTGGAAATGTGCCAGTGAGAAGAGCTTTAAAAGAAGTAGGTTTTGAAAATGTTCTTGTAGTAAAAGAAGAGGAAATGCCAGATCCAAACTTTGCTGGAATAAAATATCCAAATCCAGAAGATCAAAAAGCATTAACTAGAGGAATAGAACTTGCTAAAAAAGAAGGAGCTAATTTAGTTATAGCAACTGATCCAGATTGTGATAGAGTTGGTGTTGCAGTAAAAACTACTACAGGTGAATATGCAATGCTTACAGGAAATCAAATAGGTGGAATGTTAACTAACTACATAATAGAAGCTAAAAAATCTGAAAATAAATTAAAAAATAATGAAGTACTTATAAAAACTATAGTTACTTCTGAATTTGGAGCAGACATAGCAAAACTAAATAACTTAGAAGTTATGAATGTGCTTACAGGTTTCAAATTTATAGGTGAAAAAATAAAATCTTTTGAAGAAAATAACAATGAAAAAACGTATTTATTTGGATATGAAGAAAGTTATGGATACTTAGTAGGAACTCATGCAAGAGATAAAGATGGTGTTGTTGCTTCTTTATTGATTTCTGAAATGGCTGCTTTCTATTATTCACAAGGAATGAGTTTATATGAAGGATTACAAGAGTTATATAAAAAATACGGATATTTCAAAGAAGAAACAATGTCTTTAACTCTTGCAGGAATAGAAGGATTAGAAAAAATTCAAGAAATAATGTCTTATTATAGAAATAATAAAATAGAAAGTTTTAATAACAAAAAGGTAGTTGAAGTTAAAGATTATTCTATGGGAATAGATAACCTTCCAAAAGCAAATGTATTAAAATATTTCTTAGAAGATGAATCTTGGGTAGCTATTAGACCATCAGGAACTGAGCCAAAACTTAAATTCTATATAGCTGTAAAAGGAAAAGAAGAATCTGAGTGTGATGAAAAAGTAGCAGGTATTAAGTCGAGTATAAGTGAAGTATTAAATACTTTAATGTAATAAACGAAAGGTAGCAATTACAATTGCTACCTTTTTTGATATAATATAATAACTACTAATATAAATTTATTATTAGTAATAGATCATGTTTAATATATGATTATAAAGAAGTTGGAGGTGAAATATGAAACAAAGCTTAAATAATAAATATCAAAAATATAATAAAAAGGTAAGGTTTATTATGGAATACTCAAATTATAGAGAAATAAATTCAAAAGCAGCTGAAATATCTTTTTATTTGCTATTATCATTATTTCCTTTTTTGATATTTACAATAAGTTTAGTAGTTTATACACCGTTAATTAAACTTAGTAAATATATTTTTGTTTTAGATAAAATGCTTCCAAGTAGTATTTTTAAGATAGTATCAGCCTTAACTCAATCGGCAATTGATAATAGAAGTTTTAATTTTTTAATACTTAGCTTTATATTAGCAATGTATACCATGTCAAGAGCAGTATTATGTTTAATAAGAGGAATGAACAAATCCTATAATATTAGAGAAACAAGGCCTTATTTTGAAGTTTTATTTATATCTTTAGTATTTGTAATAATGCTATTAGTATTAATTTTTATATCAATGATTTTTCTTGTATTTGGTGAAAATATTGGGTCTTTTTTATTTAACTTGATTGGCCTTGATCAATACTTTATGTACATTTGGAATTTATGCAGATATATAATAGGTATAGTCACTGTAATTATAATACTTATGAATTTATATAGATTCACCCCAAATAAGAAATTGACTTTTAAAGAGGTTATGCCTGGGGCAGTTGTTTCAACTTTTTGCTGGATAATTGCTTCATTTTGTTATTCTTTTTATTCAAGTAATTTTGCAAGATATGATATTATATATGGCAGTTTAGGAGGAATAATAGTATTAATGACATGGGTTTATTTGAGTAGTTGGACTATTTTAATAGGATGTGAAATTAATGCTAGATTATATAAAAGAAAAATTAGATAAATTTGTCACACAATTAAAATAAATTTAATATATTATAATCAGAAAAATCAAAAAATTGCCTTGACAATTAATCATAATTCGAATAAGATTATTTTAATATAGATAATAGATATTATAAAAGCAAAGAATAGGAAGAGTAAATCTAATTCGTTTATCAGAGAGAAAAGTCCATGGCTGAAAGACTTTTTTAATTAGAGGGATTGAAAACTACCTAGGAGCTGTTGTCTGAAGTTATCGAAAGATTTTAGTAAGATAACCGTAAGCTGCGTTAAAGCATTAAGTGGGTTTTATTTTTATAAAACTAAATTGGGTGGAACCGCGAGAGACTCGTCCCTTTGTTGGGATTGGTCTCTTTTTTGATTGAGCTGATGCATAAAAAGGAGGTAAATAATATGAAAATAGCTATACTTGGATATGGAACAGTGGGAAAAGGACTTGTAGAAATAATTGAGGGGAATAAAAATAAAAGAAATATTCAAATAGAAGGTATATTAGTCAGAAATAAAGAAAAATATAAATCTTCGAAATATAATGATATAATAACTGAAAATATTGAGGATATATTTGATAAAGAAATTGACATCTTGGTAGAATTAATGGGTGGGTTACATCCATCTTATGAATATATAAAAAGAGCTTTAAAAGACAATATAAATGTTGTAACTGCAAATAAAGATATGTTAGCTGAATATGGAGATAAGCTAGTTAAGATTGCTAAAGAAAATAATGTAAGTTTAAGATTTGAAGCATCTGTAGGAGGAGGAATTCCTGTGCTAAAACCTCTTACAGAATCTTTAGAAGGTAATGATATAGAAAGTATGTATGCCATATTAAATGGAACAACAAACTTTATATTAAGTAAAATGTATGATGAAGGTCTTCCTTATGAGAAGGTTTTAAAAGAAGCTCAGGAATTAGGTTTTGCAGAAGCTAATCCAGAAGCTGATGTGGAAGGTTATGATGCAGCTAGAAAACTATCTATTTTATCAACATTAGCATATCATAGAAGAGTATATTGGAAAGATTTTTATTTAGAGGGTATATCAAATCTTGATATGAAAGATATGGATTATGCTAAAAAATTAGGTTGTAAAATTAAGTTAGTAGGTCAAAGTAAAAAAAATAAAGAAAATGTAACTGGTTTTGTTAGACCAGTACTTGTGGATAACAATAGTTTATTATCGAAAATAGATAATGAATACAATATAGTTGTTCTTAATGGAAATTCTGTTGGAGAATTATCTTTTGTAGGAAAAGGTGCAGGAAAAGAGCCTACAGGAAGTGCAGTATATGCAGATTTAATAGATATATTTGATAAAAGAATTTCAAATATCGACTCATTTATGCAAGAAAAAATTGAAGTTGAAAAAACTATAAGTAATAACTGTCAAGCTCTACTTAGATTTAAATCACCACAAAAAGAAGAAATTATAAAACTTATAAAAGCTTGTGTAGATGAATTTGAAATAGTTGAAGATAATGATGAACTTGTTATAATGGTTTATGCAAATTCAGAATATGAAATTAACAATATTTTATGTTTAATTAGAGATAAGGGATATTGCAAAGAAAGTAGAAAATTATTAAAAATAAGCTAAATAAAAAGTAGTTACTACATAAATTATGCAGTAACTACTTTTTTTAGAATGTTTTTATTTCTTTTTTTTCATCAAATAATGTGTTGTTTATTAAGTCTATATAAGGTTTTGTAGTAATATAAGATGCAGATAAATAGACTCTTCTTTTATCTTTTCTTTGCCAAAGTCTAAATTTAATATTTTCATCTTTTTGAAAAAGATTTTTATAATAAAATTCAACATTTTCTAATATTCTCGCTTCTTCTTCATTTACTTTTACTTCAGCTAAAATTTCTTTGATTCTTTTATTTATATTTTCATCAGAAAGGTAAGACAAACATAATTTAAATTGTGTTTTATAATCAATATCTTTGTATTTTGTGCATATTTTTTTTGTCATTTTATGGGCCTTTTCATATATGCCGTCCATTTTTACTCTCCTTTCATGATATTGTAATATTATACAATTCCTTTATATATATTATTAAATTAAAATAATATAAATTACTTAAAATATAAATAAATGTAAAGATTTAGAAAAATAATTTTGTGAAAATTTAGAAAAGTAAAATAAAGTTATTGACGAGGAATAAGTGATAGTATACTATTACTAATAAGCTAAATAAATAAAAGCAAAGAATAGAAGTAGTAAGAATTTTGAAACTTACAGAGAGTCAAAGGATGGTGAAAATTTGGCAGTGAATGATTCTGAACTTGTCTAGGAGCTGTTTGTCTAGGACAAATCGTAAATCTGCGTTATAAGATAAATAATCTAAGTGATTATTGTAAAGTGAACTTATTTTAAGTTAACTAGAGTGGTACCGCGAGAATAAATCCTCGTCTCTAATATGGAGATGGGGATTTTTTATTATAAGTAAATAATGAAATCAGCTAAGAATATGATAAATTTTATTATTGAATACAAAATGCAAATTATATAATATAAAAAAATTAAATGAGGGGGATTTAATATGAATTTTGATTGTACAAAATATAAAAGAGCAAATTTTCAACCAAAGAATTTTAAAGATAGACAATGGCCAGATAAGGAAATAACTAAAGCACCAATATGGTGTAGTGTTGACTTAAGAGATGGAAATCAATCATTACCAACACCTATGAATGTGGATGAAAAAATAAAAATGTTTAATATGTTACTAGAAGTTGGCTTTAAAGAAATTGAAATAGGATTTCCATCAGCTTCACAAACAGAATATGATTTTTTAAGAAAATTAATAGATGAAGATCTAATTCCTGATGATGTGACAATTCAAGTATTAACTCAATCTAGAGAACATTTAATAGTAAAAACATTTGAATCATTAAAAGGATGTAAAAAAGCTATAGTTCATTTATACAATTCCACATCAATTCTTCAAAGAGAAGTAGTTTTTCATAAAAGTAAAGATGAAATTATGGATATAGCTGTAAAAGGAGCTGAAATTTTTAATAGAGAAGCTAAAAAATATCCACAAACTAAGTTTCAATATGAATATTCACCTGAGAGTTTTACAGGAACAGAAATGGATTATGCCTTAGAAATTTGTGAAGCTGTCATGGATGTCTGGAAGCCAACATCTGATAATAAAATGATAATAAATTTACCATCAACTGTTGAGATGACCACACCAAATCTTTATGCAGATCAAATTGAATGGTTTAGCAGAAAAATAAAACATAGAGATTGTGTAACTATAAGTTTACATCCACATAATGATAGGGGGACATCTGTGGCAGCATGTGAACTAGGAATTTTAGCTGGTGCTGATAGAATAGAAGGAACTTTATTTGGAAATGGAGAAAGAACAGGAAATTTAGATATAATAACAGTTGCTATGAATATGTATTCGAGTGGGATTGATCCAAAGCTTGATTTTAGTAATATTTTAAAAATAACAGATATTTATAAAAAATGCACTAAACTTGATGTTCACGTGAGACATCCATATGCTGGTGACTTAGTATTTTCTGCTTTTTCTGGATCTCATCAAGATGCCATTAGAAAAGGGATGAAAGCTAGAAAAGAAAGAAATGAATATAAGTGGGAAGTTCCCTATTTACCAATAGATCCTCATGATTTAGGTAGAGAGTATAAAGAGATAATTAGAATTAATTCTCAATCAGGTAAAGGTGGAGCAATTTATATTATGGAGAATGAATTTGGATTTAATATACCTAAAAATATGCATAAATACTTTGGTAAGGTGGTAAAAGAAGCTTCTGATAAGATGGGGAAAGAACTATCACCACAGGAAATTTATGATTTGTTTAAAGAGTGGTATATAGATATTGCAACACCGTATAGACTTAAAAAATACAAAATTAACTCAGTAAATTCAGATGTCTATGATATAAAAAATTGTGCTGAAAATAATATATTGGAATTGGAAGCTATTATAAATTTTGAAGGCAAAGATTATATAATAAAAGGCCAAGGAAATGGACCTATAGATGCTTTTAATAATGCCTTAAAGCAAAAAGAGCTTAAAAACTATAAATTTAAAAATTATTATGAACATGCATTAAGTGATGGCTCTCATGCAAAGGGTGTTGCTTATGTGGAAATAGAAGATAAAGGAGAGCCCTACTTTGGCGTTGGTATATCAGAAAATATAAACACAGCAGCTATAAATGCACTAATGAATGCTATTAATAAAAGTTATATGAAAATGATAATATAGGGGGATAAAAAATATGGGGATGACAATGACACAAAAAATATTGGCAGATCATGCTAATTTAAAAAAAGTTAAAAAAGGGCAATTAATAGAAGCTAAACTTGACTTAGTTCTTGGAAATGATATAACAACACCAGTTGCCATAAAAGAATTTGAAAAATTAAATATAAATAAAGTTTTTGATGAAAGTAAAGTAGCTATAGTTCTTGATCATTTCACACCCAATAAAGATATAAAAAGTGCTGAGCAATGTAAGGTGGCTAGAAATTTTGCTAATTGTAAAAATATAAAAAATTATTTTGATGTGGGAGATATGGGAATAGAACATTGCCTACTTCCTGAAAAAGGTTTAGTAAGTGCAGGAGATGTTGTAATAGGAGCCGATTCTCATACTTGTACTTATGGTGCTTTAGGATTGTTTTCTACAGGAATAGGTTCTACAGATATGGCAGCAGGTATGGCAACAGGAAAAGCATGGTTTAAAGTTCCAGGAGCTATAAAGTTTATATTAAAAAATAAACCATCTAAATGGATAAGTGGAAAGGATATTATACTTCATATAATAGGAAAAATTGGTGTAGATGGAGCTAGATACATGTCTATGGAATTTGCAGGAGATGGAATTAAGTATTTAAGTATGGATGATAGATTTACAATTTGTAATATGGCCATAGAAGCAGGTGCAAAAAATGGAATATTCCCTGTTGATAATATAACCGAAGAATATATAAAAAATCATCCTTGTAAAACTATAGATAAAAATCCTAAAATTTATACTGCTGATGAAGAAGCTATTTATGATAGTGTTGTTGAAATTGATTTAAGTACATTAAAACCAACGGTAGCTTTTCCTCATTTACCTGAAAATACAAGAACAATAGAAGAAATTAATGAAGATATAAAAATAGATCAAGTGGTTATAGGTTCTTGTACAAATGGAAGAATAAGTGACTTAAAAATAGCTGCACAAATTATGAAAAATAAAAAAGTACTTATGTTACTGGCTGTAACAGTTGCGTTATCCAGTGCCATGACTGCCTGCAATTTCGGGGGCGGTAAGAAGGATGATACCAGTGTAGTTCAGGTAACTCCTACACCGGAACCAACAAAGGCACCGAAGGCTACACCAACTCAGGCACCGGCAGATGCACAGAATACAACTTATACATCCAAAGATAAATCCGTAGCGATCAAGCTTCCGGATGCAACCTGGGC
>ERZ824488.1972-NODE-1972-length-20082-cov-7.421381_pt1 | contig 20082 bp, 18 predicted proteins | sample MGYA00519936_ERZ824488 | MGnify/ENA primary metagenome ERZ824488 (study PRJEB31778, sample SAMEA3449153) | human gut metagenome | biome: human gut; feature: human-associated habitat; material: faeces | place: United Kingdom | collected 2010/2012 ... | reverse complement strand
ACCGCGCCGCCGTTTTTATTGTGCGCTGGCGGCTTCTGGGCGCACGCAGTTGCCGGTGATGGTATCGGCGTTGTCCTTATATAAAGCTTTAAGCTGAGACTGAGCCTGTAATACCAGACAGGCCGAGATTTCCCGGGAGCGGATGGTGGCCATGAGCTTTTCCAGCTTGGGAATCTGTCCGATATTGGCTGCTTCGTCGATGAGGCAGCGCACCGGAACCGGCAGCCGCCCGCCATACACATCGTCCGCCTTGGTACACAGCAGGTTGAAGAGCTGGGTATAACACATGGACACCAGAAAATTGAAGGAGTCGTCTGTATCACTGATGATAAGAAACAGCGCCGTCTTCCGGTCGCCCAGGGTATCCAGTTCCATTTCGTCATAGGCGGTCACCTCCCGCAGTTCGGCAATATCGAAAGGGGCCATTCGCGCGCCGCAGCTCACCAGAATCGATTTCAGAGTCTTGCCAGAAACGTTTTGTCAAGGACTTTTTTATCAGTATCTGTAAGGTCTTTTTCTTCAAAGTGATTTCCAATATTTTGAGTTGATTTTTTTGATGTCCTTTCGTATAATAAAAGTAGGGAAATCCCTACTTTTGCTTTTAAGGAGGTGCAAACAATGTTTGCAAACGCTTTTGTAGATAACGCCAAAGTGATGGCAAAGGGACAGATCACCATTCCCAAAGATATCCGGGAGGTACTGGGCGTCGCCAGCGGAGACCGCGTAACCTTTATTGTGGAAGGAAATAACGTCCAAATCGTCAATTCCGCAGTCTACGCAATGCAAATGCTGCAAAAAGAAATGACCGGTGAAGCCAAAAAGGCGGGCTTGAACACGGACGAAGATATCATGGAGCTTGTTAAGGAATTGAGAAATGAGGATCAACAGGCATGAGGGTTTTGATTGATACCAACGTGTTAATCTCCGCCGCGCTGAATCCCGATGGCATCCCGTTTCAGGCGTACGTAAAGGCTGCTTCTTATCCCAATAAGGGTCTGATTTGCGAACAGAATGTGGATGAAATGAAGCGGGTATTCAACAAGAAATTTCCAAACCGCCTTTCCGCACTGGACCGTTTTCTTTCTGTTGCCTTAATTTCACTGGAACTGGTGCCGATTCCTACGGATGAAAATGGTACCGAAGAAAAAATAAGGGACGTCGATGATCGGCCTATTCTGCGAGCGGCTATTGAAGCAAAGGCAGATGTGGTGTTAACAGGGGACAGGGACTTTTTGGAATCCGGCATCACAACGCCAGCCATTATGACTCCGTCGGATTTTCTGACTTGCAGCCAGATACGGTGAGGCCAGGGAGCAATCGACTCCCTGGCTTTTTATTAGTGTACTCCCCGTATTTCATTTTTCAGCATTCTTCTAATCTTATCTTCCATTGTTTCGTTGCTGGTGTTGCTAAAATGAACCCTGACCAGATAAGTGGTTTTCCCAATTTTTCTCACTAAATCAGGAGGGAAGGAAGCGCTCTCTGTGGCTCTGCTCATAAATATTCCTTTCGATTTAATCCTCTGTCCAGGAAACGATTTTTCTGGCGTTCTCCTTGGCCTGTTCCGTTCTTTCATCCCGCTGATTCCTTCCATCAAACAGGACGGGAGCGCAGCGTTCCAAAATTCGTCCATAAATGCGGGCATGAGCCAAATCGATAGGATGCTTAATTTCTTCCAGTCGAAGATTCGTGGTTACGATCAGGGGCTTACAGCAGCGATACCGTCCATCAATGATCTGAAACATTTGTTCCAGCACAAACTCTGTATTTCGTTCCACTCCCAAATCATCCAAAATGAGCAGAGCATAATCATCCAGTTCGGCAATCAGCGCGCTTCTTTCTTCTCCTGAAAGACCTGTCAATCTGTTCAGTAAAGTAGGAAAGTTGGTCATCAGTACAGGAATGTCTTTGTCCAGCAGGGCATTGGCGATGCAACCAGCAAAAAAGGATTTTCCCGTTCCAACATTTCCAAACAACAGCAGTCCTGTATGAGTCTGATAGGCTTTTTCCCAATGCTTCACATAGGCGCTGGCCTTACGCATTAAGGGATTCCGGCCATTATCCTGCGAAAAAGTATAGTGTTGCAGGGATTGAGAAGGCAACCCTAGTTCTCTTCTATGAGAGATACGAAGTTCTTTTTGGACGCGTTCTTTTTCCTGCAGTTCTCTTTCCAGTTCCTTTTGCTGACAGGAACATTGGCAGCGGGGTAAAGCAAAGGGGCGGCCTGGCATGGCAGTCAGCAGTACCAGACGCGGTTTCCGACAGTTTTTACAATGAATCAGGCCATCCTGGGTGTCAACATATTCATCAGCGCTCAAATTCATTTTAGCAACCGCTTGATGAATGAAGGCCAACTGCTTCTGTTCCATTTCCGTCATATGGTTTCTCCTTCCTGTACACGATAATCAATATTCTGGACAGTTTGCGCATGCTGCTGGCGTTCTCGATCAGCCCATTGTTCTATTGTGGCCAAATGATTTCGATAACGCTTTCCTGTAGAGGCCATATAACCGGATAGACGCTCGATCCATTCCTGCCAGTCTGTTGGATGCGCTTTTTGCAGTGCTGACAGTTCGGATTGTGTCAGTCTGACGTTTTGGTAGCGTCCCAGCACTGGGGGCGGAACCGTATTTCTTAACTCTGAACTCTGATCTCTAAGCTCTATACTCTTATCTCTATACTCTGGTGGACACTTTTCGGACATTTCAGGACAAATGTCCGCGTGTTGTCCCGAAGTGTCCGCTGTTTGTCCGCAATTGTCCGCGGCCCTTTTTGAATCATCCGAAGTTTGTCGCTGCTCAGGGGACAAAAGTAACTGCTGTCCCAGACGCAGACGCTCTTGCCGCTTGCGCTCTGCTTCCGTAGAAGAAGAACCGATCATGGTTTGGATGTTGCTCATATATAAACTGCCGTCCTGTAATTCCTCCACCAATCCCAGCTCCGTAAAAACCTGCAGTGCTTTCTCCACCGTACCGGTCTGATGATGAGTCAGGCTGGCGATCATGGCGGGCGTATAGGCAATCCCCTCTGTTAGCAGCAGCTGTCCTTCATGTTTCAAAGAAAGAAGATACATTTTTAGCAGAATATTGGTATAAAGGAAACCGTCCTTGCAATCCTCCAGAAGCAGAATGGTTTCTTCGCGAAAAAAGTTTTCTTTCAGTTTCAAAAAGTAATAGCGTTTATTGGCAGACATAAAATTCCTCCTTATCCAAAAAGATTTCAAGAATGGTCTGGTTCGTTTCGATTTACCTTTTCGTGAAAGTGATTTTCTTGAGTCCGAAGCCGTTTTGCTGCTTTTTGCATCGTTTCCATCTGTCGAAGCTCTTTTCGAATTATGTTCATTTTTTCATATAGTTTCTTTTTAGCGAATTCTCGTTTTTCCATTTCCGTTTGCCACCTTTTTGGTGTGAGAAGGATTCCCTGCTCCCTGAGAGATGATAGATACCGGCCGGCTGCTTCGTAACGGAGAATTTCGGCCTGATGAATTTCCTGCTCTTTTACCTGCTCCTTCGGTTTCAGTGTAGAAAGCCGTTTCATCCATTCACGGTTTTCAGCATATTCCTGCCAATAGGCCATTCGTTCCTTCAATAAAGCAATCTGCCGCTCTTCTGCTCGGATGCTGCCTCGCAGGCGGTAATAGTCCGCTTGAAGGAAAACGACTTTTTCACGCAGTTCCGTCATTGAAGAAATGTCATTTTCTCGCAGAAAATTGAAAAGTTGAACTGAATCTTTCAGCGCCCGTACCTTGCCATATCGGGAAGTGCCATTTTGTTCCTGAGTTTTTCTCCGTGATTCTTCCAGCAGAGCCAGGAGCGAGGGCGGATTATCAACTTCTTCCACTGTCCATTGATAGAGCCGGGTCAGGCGGGCTCTGATTTCCTTTAGCATCCGATTGTGGCGAGTAATTTCCCGGTTCCAGTTTCCTTTTTCCGTGACAAGCCCATTCTTTTCCATATGAGCAGCGGCGACACCCAGATGGACTGTCGGAATTTGCTTCAAGCCCTGCCTACAGTAACTGCGATGATCGACTCTCTCAGAAAGACCGTTTTCTTCCAAAAACTGATTAACCATTTCCGCCCATGCTGCCCGCCATTCTTCCGCTTTGGTGGCATCGTTCCAGTCATTTCTATTAACGCGGTGACTTTTCCAGCCGCCGTGACCATTAGGAATGCGTTGTCCGTGTTGATCCAGATCATATTCCTTATGGCATTTTGCCGCCCACTGACCATTGGGCTGGAGGGAGCGAAGTGTCAGCAGAATATGGGCATGAATGTTTTCCTTCTCCCGGTTGGGCGGATCGTGAACAGACGCATCAACACACATCCCCGATTTCACAAATAGGGCGCAGTAATTTCGTACCAGTCTGATTTGTTCTGACCGGGTCAATTCGTTTGGCAAGGCAATTTCGATTTCTCTGGCAAACTGAGCGTTTCTGCTTTTTTCCGTTTGTTCCACACTGTTCCAAAGGATGGAACGATTCTGAAATTCGGGAGGCGCGTGCGCTGGAAGAAAGATTTCGGAATAAACAACACCTCTTTTTCTGGTATAGTCATGGGTCAGCCCGTCCCACTCGTTCACCAGCTTTGTGCCGCTGCGATACGCGGCGGCCGCAACGGCCGATTTTCCTTTGCCCCGGCTGACGATTTTCAAGCTGCAATGATAAATAGCGATAAGGCTTCCTCCTTTTTTGAGAGGTTTGGAGGATGTCCCCTCCATCGCGCCAAAGGCGCAGCGTTTCGCAGAGCATATCTCACCCGTCAGGGTGTATAAGTGCGCCCTTGGAAGAGCCGGTCTTCTCCCGAAGAATCGTCTTCAGCCAGCCGGTTCAGCATCTTATTGGCTTCTGGCAGGTAGGACAGTTTCTGAAGCAGAACCCGTATTTTCTGATTGTCCCATTCTTTCAACGTAGGAAATACACTTTCCAGGACAGCTCTCCGTTCGATCAAACGACGGGCACGTGCTTTCCGTTCTTCGCGGTTCTGAAGGTCTTGCAGCATCTTTTGCCGGTTTTTCAGCTGCTGCAGTTCTTTAATGGTTTCTACTCTTTGCTTTTGAAGTTTCTCCCTGTCATTTGAATGCATCGATTTCATCCATCCTTTCCTGATGATAATGTTTCTGATAGTATCTTTTCAGATTCTTCAAGCCTCCATGAATGGAATGGCAGGCCACTGAAACAGAAATGCCTTCGGACTGAGCGATTTTGGGAATACTGATACGCAGCATGAAGTAGGCATAGATACGTCGTGCCTGTACTGGCGTCAAATGATTCAGCGCTTCCCGAAGCTGCTCTTTTTGCAGCCTGTCCATCCAGATTTCTTCCGGCGAAGCTACACGCTGAAGGGCATGGAGTTCGATAAAGTCTCCAGCATCCAGCGAGTAATGCGCCCGATAGCGGTATTTGCGGCGGTTGTAGGCATTTTCTTTCTTGCGGCTTAATTCGTAAACTTCAAAGATGGGATCCGAAATTTCCAGCATGGTTTCTTCGTAAAGATGGGGATATTGCTGTTTTAGATTCACAATGGGCATAGGCTTCCTCCTTTATAATTGATCGGGCAAAGTGCCTTCACCCTATAGGCCTGAAAAAGGCGATTCGTAGGGTCTATTTTTCGAAAAAAGAGAAAAATTTTTTACGAACCGCCTGAATGAAATCCCGAAGGGCGTATTTAGAGCATTGCTGCCGCCGAGCAATCTCTGAAAAGCTCAGCCCATCCAATGTGTGCAATAAAAAACGCTCGCGTTGTACGGACGTACAGGCGGCGAGCGTGTCTCTCAAATATTGTTTCATTTCTTTTTGAAAATAGATTTCCTCCGGCGATTCTACAAGACTTGTACTGTTAATCAGCTTCTCCTCGTCAAAAGGACGGTAAACCCAATGCCTGCGCTGCTCATGCCGGAGATTTTCGGCTTTGCGTCAACTTTTCAGCAGATATTCGTATACTTCTGGCATGACCTCCACGAAAACAAGATGATGCCGAACCCGGAATGCGGTTTTCATAATGCCTCTCCTTTCAAAAATAAAAATTTTGAAAGGAGAGAAGGCGGGGAACGGCAGAGCAGGATCATTGGGTATCTAAAATAGGCACTCGAACATTGTGCGAGCGCCGGAAGAAAAACGTTATTATTTTTGATATAAATAGAACCCGAAATGGTGCAGGAATCCGATTGTTAACTGACTAATAAATTTGCTATGTTTACTGCTTATGAGAAATTAATCGTCCTGAAAGAAAACAGATTCCCTTTTCAACCCACTGTGCCAGTTTCTGATAGCCCAGCGCGGAAAAATGCAGACCATCGTTTGGCTGCATAATGGTTTCGTTTTCATCAGAGAAATCTGGGCATAGCGCCAGGTCGATCAGAAAACAGTGCTCCTCTGCCGCCGTCTGACGAACAAATGCAACGGCCTCTTCCACTTGTTGAGCATAGCCAAAGTTGGACATTTCAGGACTTTTGGTGGCGTGAGGCGGAGTGCAGAGATAAATTTCAGCTTGTGGAGCTTGCATTCGGCAATATGAAATGATTTCCCGGTAAGCTTTATTATCCGGAGTATCCTGATCCGTCCGATTGCCTCCGTTGGTTCCCAGCAGAATCACGATCGCATCCGCCTGTTGAAAGGGAAGCTCCAATTCTTTCAAAAACGGAAGATAGGTGGAAGCCTTCCGTCCACATTTGCCAGCATTAACTACCTGCCAGCCGGTGCTTTTTTGCAAAAAATATGGATAATTTTCTTTATGAATATTAGCGATTCCTCTCTTCCCATAGACGCCATAATCTCCTTCTGTCAGACTGTCCCCCAGGCAAATGACGGTCATATCGTTCCCACTCCTTATTTGTTCTGTCCACAATGCTCAATCAGACGTTTTTTCCACAATGACTCTTCCACAACCCGTGGGATGCACGGCCAGTAGATTGCCATCCAGATCGGTTTCTACCCGTGCTTCTCCAAAAACGCGCATCAATTCCCGTCCATTCAGCAAAAGAGTCGTACAGCCATTATGATTTTTCAGACGGCACTTTCTTCCGCTGATGATCGTTTGATATTCATGCCGATCTCCGCCGCGGGCCAGATGTGTCCCCCATAGAATTTTTCCTTCAAAATACTTGATGCCATACAGTCGGGCGATAAAATCCGTCAATACAAGCATGCAGGGAGAATACTGCTCTGTTGTATTAAATTCGCCGGAGAAGGGATTCATCTGTTGCTGAAATGGTTCGTTTTCCAAGATGGCTTCAATCCATTTTTCCATCAGATAGCGCTGTGGGATCCACTTTCCATAGGGTTCCAGCCAAAGAGGAGTACGGAGCGCCAAAAGCGCCTGTCCCGGGCCAGCCCAGTGATTCGGCTCATATTTCCAGTCAAAGGCCGGATCATCTGCTGCGATGGACGGAAATGGATAGGAGGTCCAGAACTCTTTTGGATTTATCACATGAGCTTCGAACAGTTCATCAAATTCCTGCTGCGTTGGCACCTTTTCCTGAAGGACACGCAGAAAGGCATCGCTTTTCACGCGAATGAAATGACCTTCATTGTCCAGGTCGTAGAACATTCGATCATTTTCATCAAAAGTATATTGCCAGATGGCCTTTCGCAGAGAATCCGCTTTTTCCAGCCATTGGTCGGCTTCACTGTTTTTGCCCAATCGACGTGCCATTTCCGCCAAAGCCAGTCTTCCTCCGTATTTATTGGCGGAAAGATCAGGGGCAAGAACTGGAAGCTGGGGCAAGTTTAGATGGCGCTTGGTATCGAAATCAGGGCAATGATCCCCTTGCCCTGCATGCCTTGGACTGCGGGCATGGCCAGTGTCCCATGGACAATGACTTTCTACAAGGTCGGTCCCCCGGCTGTTGCGGAAGGTGGTCAGATACACATCATATCGGGCGCAGGCTTCATAAGCTTTGGGAAGGAGCTCTTCAAATCCCAGTTTATCCATGGTTTCCAGCACCGTCCGTGCAATGGGCACCACGGTTTGTAAATGGCCGCACCGCGGCCGGTCGTTCACCAGGGCGGGCAGGTATCCTTCAGGATCAATCAGATCGAAGAAGACTTCGTGATTATTTCGGGCAATTTCCGGCTGATATTCTCCCCAGAGCATGCCTTCCTGAGGACCGCATTCCAGCCAGATTCCCTCGTACATGCCGCCCTCCTGCAGCACCGGCTTGGAATAGCCGGACAGCAGCCGGACATTTTTCTTCAGTCCTTCCAGAGCTTGCTCGTATTTGGTTTGAAGCCGCTTTCCATTTGTTTGAAAGGATGTATTCATTTTTACTCCTTTACGGATCCCAGTGTCATACCGGAGATAAAGTAACGCTGCAAAAAGGGATAGACGCACATAATGGGAACGATGGCAAAAATGACCTGCGCCGCCTGAAAAGATTTGCTGGACAGTTTGCTCAACTCGGCGATCTCTCCAGCGTCGAACAGGGTTTCCTCAATTCGAAGAAGCATCGAGCGCATTAGGGTCTGTAAAGGCCAAAGTTCCTGGCCGTTCATATAGATCATGGCGTTAAACCATTCGTTCCAATGACCGACGGCACTAAAAAGGGCGATAGTGGCGATTGAAGGCAGAGAAAGCGGCAGCATAATACGCAGCAGGATTGTAAACTCGTCCGCACCGTCGATGGACGCCGACTCCCGCAGGCTCCGGCTGATACCCCGGAAAAAATTCATCATTAAAATGACATAATAAGTCGGAACGCATCCCGGAAGGATATATACAAGAAAATTGTCAATCAGGCCCAATTGCTTGATTGTGATGTAAGTAGGTACCAGTCCCCCGCTAATCAGCATCGGCAGAACGAAATACCAGGTAATGACCTTCCTCCCCTTGAGGTCCTTGTCCTGCAAAGAAAGCGGGTAGGCAGTCAGTATGACCATTGCAAGCGCCAGGCCGCAGCCTGTTACCGTCCGCAGAACCGAAACGCCAAAAGCACGCAGAAAGGCGTGATTGGAGAAAATGAGTTTATAGGCGGAAAAATTGAGCCCTTTAGGAAAAAAATGAACGCTGTTGGAATTGGCAGCCACTGCATCGCTCAAAGACAGGGCCAGCACATGAAGCAATGGAAGAAGACAGATCAGCGTCAGAATGGTCAGAACGATCCCGTTAATCACGCGAAAAACACGATAAGATTTGCTTTTGAACTGCATAAGGCTTCTTCCTCCTCTCAGAAAATTCGATAGTCACAGTACCGGGTAGCCAGTGCGTTGGTTATGATCATCAATGCGGCGCCGATGACCGATTTAAACAGACCAATGGCCGTAGCCATAGAATACTGACTTTCCAGCAGGCCCTGCCGGTAAACGAAGGTGTCGATGATATCACCGGTTTCATAAACCGCCGGATTATACATGATCAGCATTTGATCGAAGCCGGCGCTCATAATTGTACCAAGCGCCAGAACGACCATCATGACAATGGTCACGCTGATGCCCGGAAGCGTTACATGCCACGTTTGTTTGAAACGGTTTGCGCCATCGATAGTGGCCGCTTCATATAATTCTGGATTGATGTTGGTCATGGCCGCCAGATAAACGATCGCACCCCAACCAAACTCTTTCCAGACGTGCAGGGCGATCATGGTGCCCTGAAAATATTGATAATTTCCCAAAAAGAAAATGGATTTGCCGCCCAGCAGGCGGATAAGAAGATTGATCATGCCTTTATTACTCAGAAGCTCCGTAAAGACACCCCCCATGACCACCCAGGAAAGGAAATGAGGGAAATAGGTCACGGTCTGCACCAGACGCTTGGCCCCCTTACGCCGAACTTCGTTGAGCAGAATGGCAAACACGATGGAAAACAACTGACAGAACACGATTTTGCCCAAAGAAATGCTCAATGTATTGCGTACGACTTTCCAGAAATCCGGCATCTCCATGGCAACCCGAAACCACTTCAGCCCCACAAAGGGACTGCCAAAAATCCCTTTGGCAGGATTGTAATCCTCAAAAGCCATCAGCAGGCCGAAAAGGGGAATATAGCTGAACAGAAAAACCAGCACCGCCGGGACCGCCAGCATCAGGTAATTCTGCCATGTGCTATGGAAATGAAAACTGCGGATCCCGGCACGAATGCCCCGTTCCTGCTTGGTGATCCCGATCATATTGTTTCCTCCTGAATGAAAGAGGGGCGGGATTTCTCCCGCCCCCGTATTGCGGTTGCTTACTGAACAGACTGATACCAGGCGTTCACTTCTTCCGTAATTTCCGTGCCGCCATTGGCATACCAGTTATCCACAAAGGTATCAAAGGCGTCGATGCTCTCGGTGCCCATGATAATCTTCACGAAGGTTTCCTCTTCCAGCTTATCCAGATAGGCCTGCTTCTCACCCATAGTGGGAGTGTTCGGGCCGGCGTAGGCATTGGCATGGAATTCGTCCGTCTCTTCAAAGGGATTCAGATAATCCCAGATCTTGGAGAAGGTTTTGAGCATATTGGGGTGCGTGTTGTTCCACTGATCATACTGCCGCAGCGTTACCGTGGTCAGTTTGCTGGTATCGCCGGTTTCGGCGGCATAAGCCAGGTTCGTGTAATTCATATTACCCATGTACAGGAACTGGCCGCGAATGCCGATGAGCATACTGCTGGGGGTCAGCGCGTTATCCACGCGGAAGAAGGAGAAGCCTTCCACTTCCGGATCGTAGTCATAGCTCCACAGATTGGCCGGCTGAGTCACGTCCGGGTACTTTTCAGCCACTTCTTTGACGTTGTTGGGCTGAAGCACGGGCGTTTCGGGATACATGAAGGTGTAGCCGATCTCCTTGGCCACTTCGTGCATGGCAGGCTCGTTGCGGTAATAGGAATCCATGGCGTCATTGAACAGGTAGATCCAGGCTTCCGGATGCTCGCAGGAAGTCGTAATGGCATAGCAGGTGGTAAACCAGGTGTTCTTCATCAGGCCGGTCGTGCCGTCTTCTCCCTTGATCCAGGGCATGATTTCCGTTGTGGCCTGCTCGTTGGCGTTCCACATCGTAACCAAAGAACCGCCGATGGTCCACCATGCGCCATAGTAGAGCAGCAGATCGCCGCTGGCCAGCTGGGCGTCCACATCAGAGCCCGCCTTGACGATGAACTCGGGATCGATATAGCCCTTGTCGTACCATTCGCGAAGTTTTGCCAGAGCCTGTTTCATTTCGGGCTGGATGGAGCCGTAGGCAATCGTACCGTCTTCCTTTTCCACCCACATTTTCCGATAGGCTTTGTAAGGAGCCATCGCTACCTGCATGGCGTCCAGCGTCTTATCCATGCCCAGAGCATAACCGTTGGGGTTCAGTTCCTGATAAGCGGCAAAGACATCCTCCAATTCCGCCAGCGTAGCAGGCATCTGCTTGCCCATGGCGTCCAGATAATCCTGACGGATAAACTGAGCCGTCTTATAAGACAGGGAGTCATTGATCTGCGGGAACGCATAGACAGTACCGTTGATGGTAAAGGGCTGGAACAGCTTGCCGCCGGTGGTTTCCTTGGCGTTTTCCAGCGCCCACTTCACCAGCGGAGAAGCGTACTTTTCAATCAGCTCGTCCATGGGCTGAATCTTGCCGGCTTCCACGTAACGGGTCAGCTGATTGGCAGTGCAGGAGATCAGATCGGGCAGATCGTCGCTGGCAAAGGCCAGATCCAGTTTCTGCTGGTCGGTACTGCTGTCACCGGCCACCCAGTCATATTCAATGTTGATGTTGAATTTGTCTTTGATCCAGCGGGTGTAGTAGTTATCCCGAATGGTGTAACCGTCGGAATAGACGTTGTTGGCACTGGAGGTCGTGTGAGTGGAAAGGGTAATGGGTTCTGCATAGCCGGGCGCGTATGCGCTGCGGTCTACTTCCGCCAAAGCGGTGCTCATGCCAAGCAGCATGCACAGAGCCAGAACTAGAGCCAGAGTTCTTTTCATGGGGATTCCTCCTTTGAAGATTTAGCGGTTTTCCGCTTGCTGAGAAACATTGTACTGCTTGAAAAACGGTTTTTCTGTCCTGCATTTTACCTGTTTTGACACATTTCAAACTTTTGTGCTTCCGCCGCAGCGCTGTCTGTATTGGCTGGGGCTTTCGCCATGCACCTTGCGGAACAACCGGGAAAAGTGAGAAAAATTATCGCAGCCCACCATTACGGCGGCGTCGCTGACACGATACCCCTGCTCTAAAAGGCGGCACGCCTGATTCATGCGTACTTCCACGATCAGATCGTTCAATGTTTTTCCGGAACCGGCTTTCAAAATTCGAGATAAATAGTTGGGGTGATAATGAAATTGCTCTGCCACACAGGCACAGGTAAGATCTTCTCGCAGGTGTTCCAAAATATAATCTTCCACCTGATGCAGCAATTCCATCCGATGGTCATGACGCTGGCGCATCGCCTGTTCCTGATAGTGGTCAAATACCAGAAGGCAGCGCTGGTGCAGCATCTCCGGCTGATGGCTGTTCCAGCCGTTCAGCAATTCAGAAGCATATTCGTTCCATTGCGTCAGGCTCAGTCCATTGCGAATGGCGTCTTCGGACAGAGCGGACCATACGGCGTGAATACCTTCCAGCAGAAGTCTTCCGTCAAGCTGTGCTTCCAGTTGGGCAAAAAGCAGATCGATCCTTGCGCGGGCTTTCTCCCATTCTTCTTGAAATACCAGTTCTTCCAGCGAAGGCTGCAGTTCCAGCGCAGAAAGCTGTGCGCTTTCCTCCTGATCGACAATGATGCCGGAATGAAGGGGCATTTCCCGCCGAAGCAATGTTTTCAGCCGCAGCCATTCATGATGAACATCGGCCGTTTTCTGAGGCAGTCCCGGCAGCAACGCGATGCTTCTGCCCAGAGTCTGCTCCACAGACATGGAATAGGTTTCCAACTGCCCGGGAAGATACGCACGGTACTCCTGCGCCGAAGCGTCGTTGGGAAAAAGCAGGAGAAGCAAAATGAGTTGGCTGGTTTCCGTATAACGCAGCAGTATCGTTTCTCCAGCCAGCATACGCTGAGCCATTTCTCCCAGCGACAATCGAAAGAGCAGCGCGTCTGCGCCGCTTTCGGGCGGCTGTTCGCAGAAAATTCCCAGTGGAAGGCAGCGGCTTTCCTCCGTGAGTTTTATCCCGCAAAGCGCGGCCTGCTCCGTCAACTGGTCTTCCGTAAGAATCCCCCGAACGGCCCAGTCATTGACAAGCTGCTCCATTAACTGCTGGCGCATCCCGCTCAGCTGTTTGCGGGCTTCTTCTACGATTCGACGCTGCTCCAGCTCTTTTTGAAAGGCTTCCAGCGCTTCCTTTACTACTTGAGAAAGTTCTTCATACAGAAAGGGCTTTACCAGATAACGGACGGCATGCAGATCGATTGCCTGACGGGCAAATTCAAAATCCTTGTATCCGGAAAGAATGACGATTTTGGCGCAAGGCCATCTTTCCATGATCCGCCGGCACATTTCCAGCCCATCCATCCCGCCCAGATGAATATCCGATACGATAACATCAATTCGTGAAGCCTGGGCCCGTTTCAGAGCGCCTTCTGCCGACAACTCCCGAAAGACCTCGTCAAAACCCAGCTCCTGCCAGTCGATATTGCCGTACATACCTTCCAGCGTCAGCTCCTCATCATCTACCAACAGCAAATTAAACACCGTTTTCCTCCTTGTGTTTCTGCGGGATCAGCAAAGTAACAATGGTACCGGAGGGCGTATTGGGTTCCATCGCGATCCGCACCTCTTTTCCATAAATCATCCGAAGCCGCAGCATAACATTGACCAGTCCATGAGCGTTTTCGTCAAATTCTTCCCGTTTCAGCTCCTGCAGCAGGGCTTGGCGTTTTTCTTCATTCATCCCGCAGCCGGTATCCAGCACCCGAAGACAAACCAGTCCGTCAGCGGTTGGCTGCGCCTCCACACGGATCAGCGTACGCTCCATCGGACTTTTCAGCCCATGATTGATCACGTTTTCTATCAGTGTCAGAAGCAGAAGGGCCGGAAGCGGGAAGGCTGTCAACTCAGGCGCTATATCTGCTTCATACTCCAGTTTGCCGGAGAAGCGCATCTGATTGATTGAAATATACATCCGAACGTTTTCCAGCTCCTGAGCCAGAGGTATTTCACTTTCCTCCATTCGTGTGCTCATCTGATAATATCTGCCCAAATAGACCGCCATGTTAGCCGCATTGTCCAGATCCTCGTTTTTGATCATGGTATATAGACTAAACAGACAGTTATAAAGAAAATGAGGCCGGATCTGCAGCCGTAGAAAGCGCAGCTGCGCCCGCTGCAGCTGCAGCTGTTTAACATACTGCTCCTGGATCAACTGTTGGATCTGTTCCAGCATCCGATTGTAATGCCTTGCAATTCGTCCGAATTCATCATGATGCCTCAATGCAACCCGCCCGGACAAATCGCCTGAGCTGGCCTTATCCATGCTGGAAACCAATTCCTGTACCGGCCTTACCACTCTGCTGTAGTTGAGCAGCGCAAAAGCCGCGCACGCAGCCAGACAGAGAGAAAAGAGGATCAATATCCATTTGCGCAGCAAAACGACTGGCCGTAGAAGTTTGGAATCATCAAAAAGCACTCCTACTTGGAAACTGCCGTTTTCCACCAGCACACAGGGGAACGAGCGGCCGGAGTCGGTTTTGATCCTTTTATTGCTTTGAAAATCTTGAATTGCTTCCAGCTTTTCGCCAGTCTGAAGAAAACCGCCCTGACCATCCGAAAAGAAGATCGAGACCACATCCATGCCAGCGGTCGCATCCGTCAGGGCTTTCATCAGACTTTTTTCCGGAATTTCGATCAAAATGCAGGGACTTTTTTGCTTCCGCCGCAGGAAGCCTTCCGCAATGGTCAAACTTTGCGGGCTCTCTTCCTTTCGATCCGGAGGATCCAGTTCCGAGCCAAGCCGTGGCGCTACATGCCATTGAGCCTTTTTTCCCATCAGAGCATAGTATTCCTCATCCATCCCCAATTCCTTTGTGCGGCGTACACCATAGGCGGTAGAGATCGCCCAGTTTTCTCCGGGCATCAGGATCGTCAGGCGAACGTCCAGCGTTCGGTTATTGACCCGCAAAGCCAGCGAATCCCCAAAACGTACATAACCATAAAGATCCGGCGCAGTATTTCCGAAGGCGCATAGCCGGATCAGCTCATCCTCCAAAAGAGAAATGCTGGCCAGAGCCTCGGCGTCGCTGAGCTGGTCGCGCAAAGCATTCGCTACGACCTGTATTGACGTTCCATAGGAGTCCACCACCTGGCTTCTGGCCTGATCGACTCCTACGACGCTGATGATCATTCCTGCAGCCAGGATCAGTACAGAAAGGGCGAGAAATCCCGCAAACATAAGCCGGACAAAGGATGAACGGAAAGACCGGACCATTTTGGGCAACAGGGGCATAGCGGAAACCTCCACGTTTATTCGTTTATTGGAACATAGGTACATTCCTTCGGAGAACGTTGGACGATTTCCTGCTTTCCATCCGGGGTACGGTGGATCTGCACCAGAATAGGGCCATAAGGGGTGCAGACCGTTCCGCTTACTTCCGTCAGACCGCAAAGGTGCGGCGCAATGGTAAAGCGACGATAACCGGCTTCTAACGGACGAATCCCCAAAATTTCCCGCTGCAGATAGATCGCCGGAGAAGCGCTCCAGGCATGAGCGGCACTGCGCGTCCAGTTTGGCAGGCCGATCCATGGATCCTCCGCAGCTCTGGGATCGGCGCTCATATCGAACATTTCAAAGGTGGTTCTTGCGCCTCGAGCCAGCATCTCACCCCAGTCGCGCCGAATTATCTTCAGCGCCAGCTCATGCTCGTTCTGCGCACAGAGAGCTGCCAGAGAAAAATTCAGAAAAAACGGCGAACCGACGCGCACCACGCCGCCTTTGGCTTCTCTATCTGTTGGAGCCCCCACCGTTCGATTCCTGGGAGCGCCGCAAATATAAATACCGTCATCTACCAGGCGGACGAAACGCATGACTTTTTCTATTCTCTCTGACGGTACGCACTGAAAAAGGATGGCCAGCGTATGCGTCTGAACGCTGACGCGGCTGCAGGAAAGGTACTCTTCATAGCTCATCCGACGCAATCCGGCTCGCCGGCAGTACGCATCAAAACGCGGGTAAGCAAATTCGTCCCGAACGGTATCTACATAAGCCTCCCTTTTCTCATCCCAGCAGAATTGATTGATTGCAAGGAGAAGCCGCTCCCGCCGTTCCTGCCAGAGCCTCGCTTCTTCTGGAAATTCCAGGATTTTTGCTATTTCCGCTCCAAGACGCAGATTTTCTGCATAAGCCATATTGTGCGCCGTAATTTCTCCACAGGGCGGCAAATCATTGTTAGCCCATTCAAGCAGGTTATAACTGCCGTTCATATCGAACAGTCCGCGTTCGTTCACCCACCAGTGGGCGACCTCCAGATTTCGACGAAGGTATCGATAATTTTTCTTCAGTTCTTCCTTACAGCCGCCGGTCCGATAATGCTCCCAGATATGCGGCCCCAGCAGGAAGGACCACAATGGAATTCCGCCATAGCCAAAATGCATAACCTGCGCGGCAGACAGTCTTGGTTCTTCCGGAGAATCGAACGGATGTGTCAGGCCCAGTCGTTCCGCCCGCAGCCGGTACTCTTCTGTCTGAGTGCTTCCGATCAAATCCAGACAGTGCTGATCAAACGTCCATTCTCCAAAATTAAACAGATTGATAAGAGAAGTGATCTGACAGTCACCCGCCCAAAATCCCTGTTCCCAAGTGGGACAGTCTACATAGGTATCCAGCATACATAGTCTGGCTGTTCTGATGCAAATCTCAAATATCTGATTCAATCGTTCATCGCTGCAATGGAAGCTGCCTCGTGGCAGGCAGGGATATTGCGTGGACAAAAAGGAAATCTCCTGAATGAAAACCGGTCCGGTCATATTCCGAATGGTAACGGAAAGAAAACGCGCTCCCCTGCGTGCCGGGCTGATGTAGTGTTGAGTTCCTTCCCGCGCTATATACCGGAAACCATTTGGATAATACAGGTAAAACGGCCCAGTTTTATCGCACATTTCGAAGCACTGAATATCAAAGATGGTTCCCGCCGGGGCGTTTACAGCCAATCGGACATGCCCGCAGTGGATTTCTCCCATATCGACCGTAAAATGCAGCTCCATCTGATCTGGCATTGGATACAGAAGCATTTCGCCACGGGGACTGAGCAGCGTTTCAGGATGCTCGGCCTTTAGATACAGGTCAAACCGGGGAATTCGCACGGCCGCAGGAGCGAAAGCTTCTTCATAAAAGCTCCCATGCACCTGATAATAATGCTGCCAGCGCACTTCTGTCAGGGAAAGTCCAGCAGCACTTTCCCCAGGTTGAAATCTCGCCTGTATTTCCTTCGGAAGCGCTAAATGATTTTTTGCCCCGTGAAAGGAAAACAATTGGGGCCAGAAACGATGAATGCCGCCTTCTTCGTTCCAATTAAAAGAAAGGGAGTATTCGGGAAAGACCACGACTGCGGCTTCGCAGGAAGTTCCAACCATCTCTTTCGCCGAAAAGACCAATTCCGCATTTTCGAAAAGAAGCTCCAGCCAATCCTGCTTGGTAACCAGCAAAAAGTGGCGTCCCTGGGTCAAATGAATGGTTGTATTGAGTTGGATCACTGCACCGTCAATGGATATATCCGGCTTTCCATAACGTTGGTGCTGCGAACGTATCACACAATCCATGTCCTGAGCTGCCGTCAAATAGGCGGCGTACAGAGCCAAATTTCCACCCGGAGGCGCTTCAATTGTCAATCTGCTTCCGTTAGCCATTCGAACGGCTTCCAGATTACATAATCTTTGGGGATAGACGATTCGTTCTTCCAGCATTTGAGGAGTATAGCGAGTCAGATTTTGCCAGGGACAATCCATTTCCACGGCAAAAGGCCAATGTTTGTCATAAAAGCCGGGATTCTGCCAGCCATATTGGCATTTTCGAGCATCAAAGCACTCTTCTCGCGATTCGGGCATGGAAACAGCTGCCGCACGAACAACGGGCAAATAGGCTTTTTCCACAAATGCCTTCCAACCTTTTCCGGTTGCGCAGATAATTTTATCGTCCTGTTCTATTTCCAGCGCCAGCAGAGAATTCTTGCTGCAAACCGCCAGCAATGCAAGACAGTTCTCCCCCTCCACCAGAACATCCGACAAAATGATTTCATCATAAAGTCTCTGAAAATCAAATCCGGATTCTTTGCGTGTCAGAACATTTTTCCCGTTGCAATAAATAAGTATCTGAAAATCTGCCGAAATGCGCAGTTTTGCCGGTCTGTCTTCGGCATGAAAATGTGTTCGAAAATATTGAAAATTTCCCGGAACTGACGAACGAATTGGAATGGCATTATGAAATATTTGCTGACCCAACATAAAATCCCCCTTTCGTACTAAGCCTGTTGCTATGTTCAGCATAGCATGACAGGCAAAGAAGGACTTGCATAATTTGAGATTTCTTTTGTCAAAAACACACAGGTTTTATTTTGGCAAAAAATCCGTTTCTTTTCGCATAATCTGTACCTTGTTTGGCCGGAAATTTCCCTGATATAATGGAAAAAAATGCAAGGAGGACCTCTTATGCATATTCAATTTGATACACAGCACCGGTTTTTCCATCTGTCCACGCCGGAAATGTCCTACGCCTTCGGCATTGCAGCCGACGGCCGCCTGCGCCATCTGTACTGGGGCCCGGCGCTGAGCAGCAGCGAATCCCTGCTGCCGCTGGCTGAAGCGTCGCTGGGGGCGTATGTTCCCTCCAAGGGCGTGGACGCGCGCAAGGACGGCGTGGCCGAGCTGCCCACCATGGAGCCCAGCGACTACGGCGACCCGGTGCTGTGGGTCCGTCATCCCGACGGCACCCGCGGCCTGCGTCTGGTGTACGAGAGCCACCTGATCGACGGCGAGCACCTGACCGTTGTCGCCAGAGACACGGCCTATGCCGTGACGGTGGAGCTGCATTATCGGGGCTGGGCCGATCTGCCCCTTCTGAGCAAGTGGCTGGTCATTTCTCATCAGGAAGAGGGAACGCTGGAGCTGGAACAGATGAAGAGCGCCGCGTGGCAGCTGCCGCTGGGCCAGGATTACCGCCTGACCCACCTCACCGGCAACTGGGGCTGCGAGTACACCAAAAACCAGCTCATGCTCACTCAGGCCCGCACCGTGCTGCAAAACAACCGCATCACCTGCGCCGCCGCCCAGCAGATCCCCTTCTTCGCGCTGGATCAGGACGGCGCGGCCACCGAGGAAAGCAGTCCTGTATTCTTCGGCGTGCTGCATTGGAGCGGCAATTTCGACATCACGGTAGAGCGGCAGTTCGGCAGACTGGTCACCGTCACCGGCGGCGTAAACAGCTTTGACACGAAATATCCCCTGAAGCCGGGCGAGCGCTTCGAAACGCCCCAGTTCACGGCAGGCTTCTCGAATCGGGGCTTCGAACGCATGAGCGAGGTCTTCTACGACTGGCAGTTCGATCACCTGATGCCCCGGGGCAGAAAAACCGACAAGGCGCACGCTGAGCGGCCCGTGATCTACAATTCCTGGTATCCCTATGAATTCGACGTGCGGGAGGACAAGTGTCTGGCCCTGATCGACAAATGCGCGCCGCTGGGCGTGGAGCTGTTCGTCATCGACGACGGCTGGATGCCCAGGCGCGTCAACGACAAGGCCGGTCTGGGCGACTGGGTCGCCGACCCGGAGCGTTTCCCGCATGGGCTGCAGGCCATTTCCAAAGCCTGCCACGACAAGGGGATGCTCTTCGGGCTGTGGGTGGAGCCGGAAATGGTCAACCCGGACAGCGATCTTTACCGGGCTCATCCCGACTGGGTCATTCACGATCCCACCCGGCCCCGCATTCTGCAGCGGAATCAGCTGGTGCTGAATCTGGCCCGGGACGAGATCCGGGATTGGGCCATCGCATGGCTGGATGATCTGATCGACACCTGCCGGCTGGACTACCTCAAGTGGGACATGAACCGTTATGTCACCGAAAACGGCTGGCCGGACGCGCCTTACGAGGAGCAGCAGAGCCTGTCCGTCCGTTACACGAAAAACCTGCTGGCCATCTGGCAGCACCTGAATGAGAAGCACCCCGACGTGCTGTTTGAAAACTGCGCCAGCGGCGGCGGGCGTTCCGATT
>ERZ824488.1970-NODE-1970-length-20098-cov-7.290525_pt1 | contig 20098 bp, 18 predicted proteins | sample MGYA00519936_ERZ824488 | MGnify/ENA primary metagenome ERZ824488 (study PRJEB31778, sample SAMEA3449153) | human gut metagenome | biome: human gut; feature: human-associated habitat; material: faeces | place: United Kingdom | collected 2010/2012 ... | reverse complement strand
TTTGGAGTAATCTTCTTGAAGGCAAACAAAAGGGGGGATGCGAATGGATGTGTTCCGATGGTTCCCGGACGCCCTGGGTCTGCTTTGGGGATTGGCGGGCGGCTTTTTCAACTGCTGGCTGACCCGGAAGCTCCTGGTCAAGGAGATGAGCAATAAAAGGATCATCGCGTTGGTGATCATTAAACCGCTGACGCATCTGGTGATTCTGGTCAGCGCCATGTTCGTTTCCGCGTGGTTTATGCTGCTGGCGGCGGCGGGCGATTTGCTGACGCTGGGCGTTTTGTTTGTCAAAAGTTATTTGGATGGTAGGAGATGATCGAATGGAACTGGAAATCACACCGCAACCGTTCTATATTGGCGGCGTCAACGTAGGACAGTCGGTGGTGGTCGCTTGGTTTGTGACGGCGCTGCTGATCATCCTGGCGATCGTGGTCAAGATCAGATCCAGAAACTTCACGGAGGTTCCCAAGGGTTTGCAGAACCTGCCGCATTCGTTCGGGAAAGAGTGTATAAGGAAGGGCTTCCAGGATGAAGGCCAGCCCGAGTGCACTGAAAAAAAGCTTGCTGTTGAACTCCATGCGCTCCTCGCTGCAAGAGGTGGACGAAACGAAGTTCCCTTGTAGGAAAAGCCGTGGAAGCTGATCGAGATCTTCGGCGTGCGCGCCCCGACGACCGACCTGGCCATGACGCTGGCCATGGGCCTTGGCACATTCTTCTGGATCAACTATATGGGCATCAAGCAAAAAGGCGTTGGCGGACGCCTGATGCACCTGGTCAAGCCCGTGCCGGTTATTCCGCTGCTGACGGATGTTGCCATCCCGATTTCGATGGCCTGCCGTCTTTACGGCAACCTGCTGGCCGGCATGATCGTCATGGATCTGATCTACGGCGCGATGAAATATTTCGCCGTGGCAATCCCGGCGGCGCTGTCGCTTTACTTCAACTTCTTTGACTCGGCCATTCAGGCCTACATCTTCGTGACGCTGACTCTTTCCTATGTATCGGAAGCGATCGAATAAGCGTCCTCAAATCCGCAACGGAAGAAAAACGAATCTGGAGGTACATTGTTATGGGTAACGGTCTGCTCGCCATTGGCGCAGGTATCGCAGTGCTTACCGGCATCGGCGCCGGTGTTTCCATGGGTCTTGCCACCGGCAAGTCTGTCGAGGCAGTCGCGCGTCAGCCCGAAGCGGCCGGCAACATCCGCTCGACCATGATGCTCGGTCTGGTTCTGGCGGAATCGACTGCAATTTACGGCTTCGTCATCGCTCTGATGATCATGTTCCTGCTCAAATAAAGACCAAGGAGGCGCAAAAGCATGGATGGATTATTCGAAATCGTTAATCCGCTGAGCCTGGTTCTGCACTTGGTCAACCTGGTCATCCTCTACATTGTGTTCAAAAAGTTCCTATACAAGCCGGTGGCCAAGTTCTTGAAGGACCGGCAGGATAAAATTGCACAGGAGCGCGCGTCCGTTGATCAGGACCGCGCGGAAGTAGATGCGCTCAAGGCCAAGGGCGACGGCATTTTGGACGACGCCCGCACTCAGGCCGAAGGTCAGGCCGCGCAGATCATGGCGCAGGCGGACAAGGACGCCAAGGCCATCTGCGCCCGTGCGCAGGAACAGGCCAAGGAGATCCTCGAAAACGCCCGTCAGGAAGCGGAAGAGGAGAAAAAGCGCCAGAAGGACGCCATACGCGACCAGGTGATGGAGCTTTCCGTCGCCCTGGCCGGACGCATTCTCGAGCGCGAAATCAACCCCAAGGACCATCAGAAGCTGATGGAGGAATTCCTATCCGAGGTGAAGTGATATGCTCAAAGGCACCGTAGCTGCTCCCGGACAACTGACGGAAGAGCAGATCGCCCGCGTCGAGGGAAAATTCTCCGAGCTTCTGGGGCAGGAGGTTTCCCTGAGCCTGCGCGTGGACCCGTCGCTGATCGGCGGCCTGCGCGTGGAGATCGACGGGCGTCTTTATGACGGAACCATCAAAAAACAGTTGACCATTACTGACGGAAATGAAGAAGTCGATTCTTCTTCCGAAGCCGGTTTTGAATGGCATGAAAAGCCCGGCGCGTCGGACAAAAAGTCCGGCGGAATCTCTGAGGAAGAGCTGAATGAGCTGGAAAGGCGCGTTCGCCGCATGACTGCTTTCCGCACCCGCGCCGAGGTCGTTCCCTCCGGCAGCGTGCTGAGCGTGGGCGACGGCATTGCGCACGTTTCCGGTCTTTCCGGCTGCCGTAACAACGAATTGCTCCGCTTTGAGGGCAATAAGTTCGGCATTGCATTCAACCTGGAAAGCGACAACGTCGGCGTTATCCTGCTGGATAAGACCGGCGGCATCGAGCAGGGCAGCCACGTCGAGGGCACCGGAAGAGTCGTCTCCGTCCCCGTGGGCGAGGGACTGCTCGGCCGTGTGGTGGACCCGCTGGGCCGCCCCATTGACGGCAAGGAGCCCATCCGCGCCAAGCGCTACCGCCCGGTGGAGACGGAAGCCCCGCCCATCATCGAGCGCGGCGCGGTCAATACGCCCTTGCAGACCGGCTATATCGCCGTGGACTCCATGGTCCCGATCGGCCGCGGTCAGCGCGAGCTGATTATCGGTGACCGCCAGACCGGCAAAACCGCGATTGCGGTGGATACCATCATCAACCAGAAGAACACCGGCGTGATCTGCATTTATGTTGCCATCGGCCAGAAGGCTTCCACCATCGCCTCCGTGCAGAAGACGCTGGAGGAAAACGGCGCGATGGAGTACACCACCATCGTGGCCGCAACCGCGTCCGATACCGCGCCGATGCAGTACATCGCGCCCTATGCGGGCTGCGCCATGGCGGAAGAGTTCATGTATAACGGCCGCGATGCGCTGATTATTTACGACGATTTGTCCAAGCACGCCGTGGCTTACCGCGCCATATCGCTGCTGCTCCGCCGTCCGCCGGGACGCGAGGCTTACCCCGGCGACGTATTCTACCTGCACTCCCGTCTGCTGGAGCGCGCGGCGAAGCTGTCCGATCGACTGGGCGGAGGTTCCATGACAGCCCTGCCCATCATCGAGACCATGGCGGGCGATATTTCCGCCTACATTCCGACCAACGTCATTTCCATTACCGACGGTCAGATCTTCCTGGAAAGCGAGCTGTTCAATGCGGGTGTGCGTCCCGCTGTCAACGGCGGCCTTTCGGTCTCCCGTGTCGGCGGCAACGCGCAGACCAAGGTGATGCGCAAGGTGTCCGGCCAGCTGAGACTGGATCTGGCGCAGTACAGAGAGCTGGCGGTGTTCGCCCAGTTTGGTTCCGATCTGGACAACGCCACGCGCGATATGCTTTCCCAGGGCGAAAAGCTGACCGAACTGCTCAAGCAGGGACAGTACAGCCCCGTTCCCATGGCTGAACAGGCCGTGCTGCTGTATGTGATGACCAGAGGATTGGCCACCGACCTGGATGTCAAGCAGATTGCCGATTTCAAGGTCAAGTTCATCGAGTTCCTGCGCGCGCGCTATCCGCAGATTCTGCTGCGCATCGAGCAGGGCGGGCAGATGGATGAGGACACCGAAAACAGCCTGATTACGGCGGCAAAGGACTACTTTAAGGGGTGAGAGCATGGCGAGCATAGCCGATATCCGTCACCACATGCGTGTGGTGTCACAGACCCGGCAGATCACCAAGGCGATGCACATGATCTCTACATCCAAGATGAAGAAGGGTCTTGCGCGCTATGAGGCCAATGCGGTGTATTTGAGCGAGGTCAGGCAGACCATCCGCGACGTGCTGACCCATACTGAGGTGCGGGATCACCGCTATCTCAACGCCCCGCAGGGCAAGCGGGCGGCGCATATCATCATCGCGGCGGATAAGGGTCTTGCCGGAGGCTACAACAGCAACGTGATGAATCTGGCCGTGGAGCACATGAAGGGCTTCGAGGAGAGCAACATCTTCTGCATCGGCCAGATGGCGCGCGACTTCCTGGAGCAGCGCGGGATGCAGATCGACATCGAATTTACGCACGTCATTCAGGACCCGACGCTCTACCATGCGCGGCAGATTGCCGAAACCATCGTTGAGCTCTACGACCAGAATCTGCTGGACGAGGTGTTTGTGGTCTATGCCCGCAGAGTCACCGCCATGGAGCAGAGGCCGGAGGTCGTCCGCCTGCTGCCCGTGCGCGAGGAGGACTTTGACGATGTGCCCGGCCTTGTGAAGGAAACCGATCACGATCAGATTCTCTACGAGCCGTCGGTGACGGAGCTGATGGATCAGCTGATTCCGCAGTATCTGATCGGCATGATCTATTCGGCGCTGGTGCAGTCCTTCGCCAGCGAGCAGTGCGCCCGCATGAACGCGATGGATTCCGCCACGCGCAACGCCAACGAAATGCTCGACAAGCTCAGCCATGAGCTCAACCGTGCGCGCCAGAGCGCCATCACCAACGAGCTGGCCGAGATCATCGCCGGCGCCGACGCGCTGAAAGGATAGGTTGAAATGGAGAAAAACTTGGGAAAGGTCACGCAGGTCATCGGCGCCGTTGTGGACGTTCGGTTCGATCCCGACGCGCTGCCGAAGATCCGCGACCTCCTTTATGTAGAAGACGGCGACGCGCGCACGCCGCTTGAGGTGGAAAAGCACCTGGGCGAGGGCGTGGTGCGCTGCATCGCCCTGAAGGCCACCGAGGGCCTGGCCCGCGGCATGGCCGTGCTCAACACCGGCGCGCCCATCACCGTCCCCGTCGGGGAAAAGATGCTCGGCCGCGCGGTCAACGTGTTGGGCGAACCCATCGACGGTCTGGGCAGGATCGAGGCGGAGGAGAAGCTCTCCATCCACCGCGATCCGCCGCCCTATATCCGCCAGAACCCCGCCAACCAGGTCTTTGAGACCGGCATCAAGGTCATCGATCTGCTCGCGCCCTATCCCAAGGGCGGCAAGATCGGCCTCTTCGGCGGCGCAGGCGTGGGCAAGACCGTGCTCATCATGGAGATGATTCACAACATCGCCACCGAGCACGGCGGCTATTCCATCTTCACCGGCGTTGGCGAGCGCAGCCGCGAGGGCAACGACCTGTGGAACGAGATGATGGAAAGCGGCGTCATTTCCAAGACGGCGCTGGTCTTTGGGCAAATGAACGAAGCGCCGGGTGTGCGTATGCGCGTGGCGCTGTCCGGGCTGACGATGTCGGAGTACTTCCGCGACGTGGAGCATAAGGACGTGCTGCTGTTCATCGACAACATCTTCCGCTTTGTGCAGGCGGGTTCGGAGGTTTCGACCCTGCTGGGGCGTATGCCGTCCGCTGTTGGCTATCAGCCGACGCTGGCGACCGAAATGGGGCAGCTGCAGGAGCGCATTACCTCCACACGCAACGGCTCTGTCACGTCCGTACAGGCGGTTTACGTTCCTGCTGATGACTTGACTGACCCTGCCCCTGCGCAGACGTTCACCCACCTGGACGCAACGACTGTTTTGAGCCGTAAGATTTCCGAGCAGGGCATTTACCCGGCCGTTGACCCGCTGGCATCCACTTCCCGTATTCTGGAGGCGGATATCGTCGGTCAGGAGCACTACGAAACGGCGCGTGCGGTGCAGGAGATTCTGCAAAAATACGCTGATTTGCAGGATATTATTGCTATCTTGGGCATCGAAGAACTCAGCGAAGAGGATCGTCTGACGGTTGCGCGCGCTCGCAAGGTGCAGCGCTTCCTGTCCCAGCCGTTCCACGTTGCGGAGAAGTTCACAGGCATCAAGGGCGTGTATGTCCCGCTGAAGGACACCATCCGCAGCTTCAAGGCGATTCTGTCCGGCGAAATGGACGATTATCCTGAATCCGCCTTCTTCAACGTCGGCACGATTGAGGATGTCAAGGCCAAAGCCGCGAAGGAGCAGTAAGCGATGGACACGTTTCAGCTCAATATCCTCTCCGCGTCGTCCGCCTTCTATGAGGGCGAATGCGAATCGCTGGTTGTGCCGACGCCCGATGGCAAGTGCGGTGTGCTGGCGCACCACAGCAATGCCATTGCCGCCATCAGCCCCGGCGAACTCAGCTACACCGTTCCCGGTGAAAAGCCGCGTCTGGCTGCCGTGTCGCATGGGATGATCAAGATTGAGGACAACCATGTGCTGGTGCTGGTGGAGACGGCGGAAAAGCCGGAGGACATCGACCGCATCCGCAATCAGCAGAAGGCGGACGCGGCGCGCGAAGCCCTGCTGCAAAAGCAGAGCCGCCGCGAGTATCTGGAAACGCAGGCGCAGCTGGCGCGCGCGCTGACCCGTCTGCGCGTCAAGCACCATTCGGAGAATCTGGACTAATCGTATCAGCCGAGGCAGAAATGCTTCGGCTTTTCTTGTATTCCCAAATACACGCAAAATACAGAAAACCTATTGACATGATAGGAAATATCGTGTATGATGATGCTGCTTGATTTGAGCAAACACGAAGCAAGGAGGTGGCGCAGGATGCTGAACAGGAATTATCAGAGAGAACTGTGCGGCAATCGAATGCGACGCTCCCGGACAAAGCAGTATGGTCGGGTGCTTCGTTTTGCGTACCGCTCAGCCGAAGCATATCGTCGTTGACATCGACCATTTGTCCGGGAGTTTGCGAAGAACAAGCCCCGGTTATTTTTTGGTCAAATCCTCAGTTTCTCAAAACTTATCGACATAAATCGACATAAAAAGACAAGAGGACATCACGATGAGCAATTACAAGTTTGAAACCCTTCAGCTGCATGTTGGGCAGGAACAGCCCGATCCCGCGACCGATTCCCGCGCTGTCCCGATTTATCAGACCACGTCCTACGTCTTTAAGAACTCCGCCCATGCCGCCGCACGTTTCGGTCTGGCAGATGCGGGCAATATCTACGGCCGACTGACCAACTCCACGCAGGATGTGCTGGAAAAGCGCATTGCGGCGCTGGAAGGCGGCGTTGCGGCCCTTGCGCTGGCATCCGGTGCGGCGGCGATTAACTACACGATTCAGGCGCTGGCGCAGGATGGCGGTCACATCGTCGCGCAGAAGACGATTTACGGCGGCAGCTACAACATGCTCGAACACACCCTGCCGCATTTCGGCATCACCGCGACGTTCGTGGATGCGCACAACCTCGCCGAGGTTGAGAACGCCATTCAGGGCAACACCCGCGCGATTTATCTGGAAACCCTCGGCAACCCGAACAGCGATATTCCCGACATTGACGCAATTGCGGAAATCGCCCATCGGCACAGCCTTCCGCTGGTGATTGACAACACGTTCGGCACGCCCTACCTGATTCGCCCGATTGAGCACGGCGCGGACATCGTTGTGCATTCCGCGACGAAGTTCATCGGCGGTCACGGCACGACGCTCGGCGGCATCATCGTCGATTCCGGCAAGTTCGATTGGAAGGCGAGCGGGCATTATCCGGCGATTGCTGATCCGAATCCGAGTTACCATGGCGTGTCCTTTGCGGACGCGGTCGGCCCGGCGGCGTTCGTCACCTACATCCGCGCGATTCTCCTGCGCGACACGGGCGCGACGATTTCGCCCTTCAATGCCTTCCTGCTCCTGCAGGGCGTGGAGACGCTGTCCCTGCGTCTGGAACGCCATGCGGAGAACACGAAGAAGGTCGTGGCATACCTTGCACATCATCCGCAGGTGGAGCATGTGAACCATCCGTCGCTGCCGGAGCACCCCGACCACGTGCTGTACGAGAAGTATTTCCCGAACGGCGGCGCGTCCATCTTCACCTTCAACATCAAGGGCGGGCAGAAGGAAGCGCACAAGTTCATCGACAGCCTGAAAATCTTCTCTCTGCTGGCGAACGTCGCGGACGTGAAGAGCCTTGTCATTCACCCGGCAACGACGACGCATTCTCAGCTGACGGACGAAGAGCTGGCGGATCAGGGCATTGCGCAGAACACGATTCGCCTGTCCATCGGCACGGAACACATCGACGACATTATTGCGGACTTGGAGCAGGCGTTTGAAGCCGTGAAAGCCGCGGAATAATACGAAAAGTCCCCGGTATCAGCCTGATTAGGCACATGATACCGGGGCCCTTTTATGGATGAGACGGATACTATTTCCAGATTCACCTACGCCAAGATGCGCCGCGAATTTTCATCTGGAAATAGTATGAAACGCGCGCAGATAGGGGAAATACGTCTCGCGTCCGGGCAGATTGTCCGGCAGCTGCATCGTCTCCACAATTTCGCGAAGCTGTGCGTTTGTCGCCTGCTCTTGATGCGGATTTCGCCGATGCAATTCATCCCGATGCAGCTGCAGAATCCAGCAGCACAGTTCCTGCACCGTCATCCGCGGGATATTCGGGATTTCCTTGTCGATTGCGCCGCTCCGGCACGCTGAGCAGTTCCCACAGGGCGCGCTTTTCTGACCGAATGCGGCGGAGATTCCCTGCGATAGGCACGGTGCTTGCAGACAGAAGCGCAGCACGCGGCGGTACGGCCGCCATTCGCGCTGAATCAAGGCGTACTGCGTGAATGGACGGTGTTTGTGCTGCACACGAATCTGCTGGCAGCGCGTGTGAAAGCGGAGCAAATCCGCCGGGGAGAAGAGCAGCAGCGCATAGGCGGTTTCTCCGTCGCGCCCCGCTCGGCCTGACTGCTGCACATAGTCAATCATGTTCGTCGGCAGGTGATCGTGCAGAATCAGCCGAATGTCAGGAATATCCACGCCCATGCCGAATGCGGATGTCGCCGTCACGACGCGGATGCGCCCGGACAAATATGCCTGTACCACGCGGCTGCGCTCTTCGCGATTTAGCCCCGCATGATATGCCGCAGCGGGGATTCCAGCGCGGTTCAGCCGCTCTGCCAGTGATTCCGTCCGCGCGCGCAGTCGGCAGAACACAACCGCTTTGCCCGGAATTTTTTGCAGCGCGCGGAGAATTGCGTCTGTGACGTGCACCGTCGGCAGGACGCTGTAATGCAGATTCGGGCGTTCTACGGGCATGACGATGCGCTTCGGATGCCGCAGCCCCAGCGACTGCACAATGCCGCGCTGCAACAGCTTGTCGGCGGTTGCGGTCATGGCGCATAGCACCGGGCGGCGGGGGAGTGACGCCACAAACTGCCCAATCTGCTGATACGACGGGCGGAACGCGTCGCCCCATTGCACCACGCAGTGTGCTTCGTCCACGACGACCATCGCGGGAGGACGCTGCTGGCAAAGCGCGTGAATCTCCGGGTGATTCAGCCGCTCCGGCGCAAGAAAAGCAATCTTTGCCTGACCGCGCGTGAGCTGATTCAGCGCGTCGGCGCGTTCGGCGGGGGTCATCAGGCTGTCGAGATGGACGCTGGGGATACCCCTCTCCCGCAGGTGGCGAACTTGGTCGTGCATGAGGACAATCAGCGGCGAAATGACGACGGTCAACTCATCCATCATTAGCGCTGGAAGCTGCCAGCAGAGGCTTTTGCCTGCGCCAGTGGGCAGGATGCAGAGCAAATCCCGCCCGTCAAGCAAGGCGTCAGCCGCCTGCTCCTGACCGGGGCGAAAGCCGCTGACGCCGAAGGTATTGCGCAGAACCTTGCTGCATTGCTGTTTTCGAGCGGTGCGCATCAGAAGCTGCGTCCTCCGCCGCCGTGGGTTGCGCCGCTGGATGAAACATGCGTGCCGCTGCCATGACTGCTGCCACCATGGCTGGACGACGGCGGGTCAGGGTGCTTGACGCGGGTGACGTGCTCGCGAACGAAGTGACTGTCATTCCGGCTGAGTTTGACGCTCGCCAGCCCGTTCAGGTCGTAGGAATAGGTGCTGCCCTTGAGGTTGTATTTTCCGCTCACGGACGCAATGAAGATGCCCATGACCGCCAGGCCCGCAATCACCGCAATGAGGATTTCCATGCCCGTCAGCGTGTTTTCCGGCTCATAGAGCTCGGTCAGACGCCTACCGGTGACTTCATCGTAGCGGAACTGACCGCTTGTGCGACCTTGCTTCAGGTACTTCTCGGTCTGCTTCAGCACCTTGATGACGGACTGGCCGTATTCCTTATCCAGCATCTCGTCCCAGTCCGCGTCGAGGATGCCCTCTTCGCGCTCATCCGTGATGTAGTCAATCATCACGCCGCGCGTGCTGATCCAGCACTGCCGGTTGTTCATGTCGATGAGGTAGAGCATCCCGGCGCGGTCGTCGCCCATCCCCAAACCGTTGTAATCGAAGTAGTCGTCCGCGTACGCCGTCGTCTGCCCACTCGGCACGTCCTGGCTTGTCAGCACGAACATATCCACCGGATACGCGCTTTCAATGCGGTCGCAAATGGCGCTGATTTCGGCGATTTCGTCCGCCGTGAACAACCCCGCGTCATCCTGCACCTGCGTGTCCGCGAGGGCGACGGTCAGCATGAGCATCATCAAAAAGAGACACAACGTCAGTTTCTTTACCACAGAATCGCACCTCCCAGACACAGCAGCCCGAACACGATGCCGCCAATCAGCGCGCCGACCGCGTACAGCTTGCCCTTGTTAATCGGCAGTTTGCCGCAGATGCGCCCCGTCTGCCCGTTCATCATGTAGTAGTAGGGTTCGCCGTCCGCGCGGTGTTTGTAGGTCAGCACCCATGCGGGCAGCAGCAGGTATTTCGTCTTGACAGAATCCGGCTCGAATTTCGCGTGACCCGTCAGCGTGTTGTAGGGGTTCTCCACGTTGGTGAACATCCGCTCGGCGTATCCCTTCGCCTCCGTCACCATCGACTGCTTCGCCGCATCCTGCTCAATATCGCGCTTTTCCGCCAGAAAGCCGCTCAAATAGCCGGATTCGTAGGGCTTCACGTCCTCCATTTGATAGGGGTGGATGCCGCCGGACAGTTTGCCATCCGCCTTGGTCAGCGCCTTGCGAATCATCTGCCGGAACGTCAGCCGTCCTTCGCGGTGGACGGCGAAAATCCGCGTGATGGTGACGGTCTCCTTCGCGCCGTTGCGGATAGAGACGTTTGTGCCTTCGCCATCAAACGAGCCTTCGCCGGAAATATCGCACGACCAGTAGGGATAGTAGACGCCGGAAAAATCCTCCATCTGCGCCTGCGAGAAGAAATCCGGCTGTACGAAGCGCTTTTTGCTGATGAACGATTTGAACTCCGCCTCTGCCGCCTTTTTGTCCAGCTTGAAGGGAATCACGCCGTCGGGGCGGAACTCGTCGGTCAGACGGTCGTTCAACACAACGGGGGAGTGGCAGTAGTAGCATCGGGTTGCGGCGGTCGTCGTATCGGTCACGATTTCCGCGCCGCACATTTGGCAGTGATAGGAACGCAGCTCCGAATTGGGCTCCGCACTGCGGGCCTGTTCCGCTGCCTGCTGTCGCTGCTCGGACTGTTCCTTCAGCTCATTTTCAGCAAAGCTGCCGCCGCAATAAGGGCACTGGAAACGCTGCTTGACCGGGTCGAAAACCAAATAGCCGCCGCACGACGGACATTTGAACGAAATGACTTGGCTCATCCTTCATCCTTCATCCCTCTCCCTGTGAAAGAGCATGAACGCTCTTTTCATGCTGATTTTATTATACCATGCTTGGCGTTATTTCGCAAGATGCTCCTGACGCGCCCTTTCGCCCCGTCTGCGCGTTTTTTCCGCGAAAAATGTGCAAAATGCTGCATTTTCCCTTGACGGAAGACAGAAAACGTTGTATGATGATACTGGTTCAGTTCGTGTGCGTCAAGTGGATAGGGAAGCGAGCCTTCCTTCATCCGCATGACCGCTTGTAAACGCTTACAAGCACGCGTAAGACCACAGAGAAAGGACGATGTGTCATGGAATTTTTGGAGAAGCTGTCTTTGGCTGGCCTCGTGCCGGTCATTGCTGTTAATGATGCGGACGACGCTGTGCCGCTGTGCAAGGCGCTGTCTGACGGCGGTCTGCCGGTGGCGGAAATCACTTTCCGCACGGCGGCTGCGGAGGAAGCCATCCGCCGCGTGCATGAAGCCATGCCCGATGTGCTGCTGTGCGCGGGCACGGTGCTGACGACGGAGCAGGTCGACCGTGCGGTGAATGCTGGCGCGGCGGCGATTGTATCCCCCGGTCTGTCTCCTGACGTGGTGAAGTACTGCGTGGAGAGGGGCATCCCTGTCTGCCCCGGCACGGCGAATCCGTCTGATGTGCAGATTGCGATTCAGTACGGCCTGAAGGCTGTCAAGCTGTTCCCGGCGGAAGCGGTCGGCGGCTTGAAGCTCATCAAGTCGATGGCGCCGGTGTACCCGGACATGAAGTTCATGCCCACGGGCGGCATCAACGAGAACAACATGCTCGACTACCTCGCGTTCGACAAGATTCTCTGCTGCGGCGGCTCCTGGATGGTGCCGAAGGACGCGGTGGCTGCGAAGGACTGGCAGCGCATCACTGACCTGACCCGCTCTGCGGTGGACAAGATGCTCGGCTTTGAAGTACGCCACATCGGTCTGAACTGCCCCGACGCGGAAAGCTCCATGGAGACGGCGAAGAAGATTTCCGCGCTCATGGGCTGGCCCATCAAGGAAGGCAACTCCTCCAACTTTGTCGGCACGGGCTACGAGCTGATGAAGAAGCAGGGCCGCGGCACGAACGGTCACATCGCTATCGGTACGAACAGCGTCCCGCGCGCGAAGTGGCATCTGGAACAGCGTGGCTTCAAGTTCGTTGAGGACAGCGCTGTGGTGAAGAACGGCAAGCTGATCGCCATCTATCTGGAAGACGAAATCGGCGGCTTCGCGTTCCATCTGGTGCAGAAGTAATTCATAGGCATCATTTGCCAGTACAAAATTAGGAGGAAAAATCCAATGGCTAAGGTTGTAACGTTCGGCGAAATCATGCTTCGCCTCAAGTCCCCGGCGTATGAGCGCCTGTTCCAGTCTCCCTCCCTTGAAGCGACCTTCGGCGGCGGCGAGGCGAACGTGTCTGTTTCGCTGGCGAACTACGGCATGGAAACCGCGTTCGTGACCGTGCTGCCCACCAACGATGTCGGCAATGCCTGCATCCGCGAACTGCGCGGCTTCGGCGTTGATACCACCAAGATTGTCCGCAAGGACGGCCGCATGGGCATCTACTATCTGGAAACCGGCGCTGTGCAGCGGCCCTCCAAGGTCATCTATGACCGCGCGGGTTCTGCCATCGCGGAAGCTAAGCCCGGCGACATCGACTGGGACAAGGCGTTTGAGGGTGCGGCGTGGTTCCACCTGACCGGCATCACGCCTGCCATCTCTCAGGGCGCGGCGGATTTGTCTCTGGAAGCGGTGAAGGCGGCGAAGGCGAAGGGCATCCATGTGTCCTGCGACCTGAACTACCGCAAGAACCTCTGGAAGTACGGCAAGGATGCCAAGGAAGTCATGACCGAGCTGGTCAAGTACGTTGACACCGTTATCGCCAACGAAGAAGACTTCCAGAAGTCTCTGGGCCTGAAGGCGGAATCTCAGGGCGACGTGGAAGACGGCGCGCTGAACATCGAGAACTACAAGGCGATTGCGTCTCTGGCAATGCAGACCTACCCGAACATCAAGCGCGTGGCGATTACCCTGCGTGAGTCGAAGTCTGCCAACCACAACGACTGGTCTGCCTGCCTGTACAACGGCAAGGACTTCTTCCTCTCCCGCAAGTACGCCATCACCGATATCGTTGACCGCGTGGGCGGCGGCGACTCCTTCGGCGGCGGCCTGATTTACGGTCTGAACACCTACGCGGACGAAAAGACCGCGCTGGAGTTCGCTGTGGCGGCATCCTGCCTGAAGCACACGATTCTGGGCGACTACAACCGCGTCTCCGTCTCCGAGGTCGAGAGCCTGATGAAGGGTTCCGGCACGGGCCGCGTGCAGCGCTAAGCAGCGGTGGGCGAGGAACGAAGGAACGGCATCCGCATTAGAAAGCTGTTGATTTTCAAACATTCCCTTTCTAAACGTGGAAGTTTGCGATTTCGTTTGATTTGATTTCAAAATCCTCTTGACACGGCGATTCCTCCTGCTTATAATGAAAGGCAGGGGGAGATGCTCCTGGGGTGTCTGACAGCACGCTGGTTTTCCCCACATTTCTACAAATGGAGTCCGGGTCTATGTTCGGCTATGTCATGCCCCCGTTGCAAAACGCCAGGGGAAGGCAGATGCAGACGGCAGGACACCTACCTGCTTTAATAGCGGGTGAAAAACATGCAGTGCATCGTCACTCTGGGAGCATCTTTTCTATTTGATGTGTCTGCGCAGGAGGCAGAGGTGAGAGCCTCTGTCTCCTTTTTTGCGCGACCGCAGAGCTGCATTGTTTCCAAATCTGCACATCCTGATTCGGAGACAAGCGAAGGTGGACGCTGCCTGCAGGCGGCGCTGCTCCCCCAAAGCACATCAGGAGGACAAAAATGTACTATATTGTTACGGATTCTTCCACTGACATGCCGCAGTCTTGGGTGGAGGCACAGCATGATTTCCACATTGTGTCGCTTTCCTGCACGATCAATGGCGTTTCCTCCGTTCCGGGAACGTCGGAAGTGGCGAAAAAGGAGACTTATCGTCAGCTCCGCAGCGGCGTGGTGATTAAGACCTCCGCCGTCAATACCGCGACGTGGGAGGAATGCTTCCAGAAGCTGCTGGACGAGGGTCAAGATGTCCTTTGCATTACGTTCTCCAGCGGACTGTCCGGCACTTATGCCGCCGCAGCGGACGCGGCGAAGGAACTTGCGCCGAAGTACCCGAATCAGAAAATCATCGTGATTGACAGCCGATGCGCGTCGGCAGGCGAGGGTCTGCTGGTGCATTATGCGCTGCAGAACCGCGAACAGGGCATGTCCATCGAGGAGAACGCAAAGTGGGTCAAGGAGCATATTCAGCACCTGATTCACTGGTTCACCGTCGATGACCTGATGTTCCTCTATCGCGGCGGCCGCCTGTCTGCAACCAGCGCGGTCGTTGGTTCGCTCGTGCGTATCAAGCCGATTATGCACGTTGATGAGGAAGGTCATTTGGCAGTTGTGGAGAAGGTGACGGGCCGCCGCCGCAGTATCCGCATCCTTGCCAACCGCGTCAAGGAGCATATCGTCAACCCGGAAGGGCAGATGATTTTCATCAGCCATGGCGATTGCGAGGATGAGGCGAACGCGCTGGCGGACATCATCAAGGCGGAAATCCCCGGCATTGCGGGCGTTCTGGTGACGTATGTCGGCCCAGTCATTGGCTCCCACTCCGGCCCCGGTACGCTGGCGATTTTCTTCCTCGGCGACCACCGCTGAGTGCCATCGTAGAAAGGAAAGTGTATGAATTTCCCTGCCTTCTCGTTTCCGCATCTGCCGGGACGCAACGACCCTTGCTGGTGCGGGAGCGGCCGCAAGTACAAGAGCTGCCACTGTGCGTTTGACCAGCAGATTGCGTCGCTGGCGGCACAGGGGCACATCGTTCCGACGCATAAGATGATTAAAACGCCGGAGCAGATTGAAAAAATCAAGGAAAGCTGCAAAATCAATATTGCCGTGCTGGACGAAATTGGAAAGCAAATTCATGAGGGCATGACGACGGCGGAAATCGACGACATCGTGTCTACCATGACGCGCGATATGGGCGGCATTCCCGCGCCGCTGAACTATGAGGGCTACCCGTACAGCGTCTGCACGTCAGTGAATGATCAGGTCTGCCATGGCTTCCCGTCGAAGCACGTTGTGCTGAAATCCGGCGACATCATCAATGTGGACTGCTCGACCATCCTGAATGGCTATTTTTCCGATTCCTCCCGCATGTACTGCATCGGCGACGTCAGCGACGAAAACCGCAAGCTCGTGCAAGTGACGAAGGAATGCGTCGAACTGGGCTTGGCGCAGGTGAAGCCGTGGGGTTTCTTGGGCGACGTTGGGCAGGCGGTCAACGACCATGCCCGCGCGAACGGCTACCGCGTCGTGCGCGAAATCGGCGGCCACGGCTGCGGGCTGGAGTTCCACGAAGACCCGTGGGTCAGCTATGTTACGAAGCGCGGCACGGAAATGGCGCTTGCTCCCGGCATGATTTTCACCATCGAGCCGATGGTCAATATGGGTACGGACGAGGTTGGAACGCATCCGGGCAACACATGGGAAATCTTCACGGCGGACGGCAAACCGTCGGCGCAGTGGGAAATCATGGTGCTGGTGACGAATACGGGTCACGAAGTGCTGTCTTGGTAAGCGGCTTCACCGCATATTCAGAAAAATCCCTGCATCACGCAAACGATGCAGGGATTTTCTTATGCTTGCAATAATCGTGCCAGCAGCAGCGCCGTGTCGTCCATCTCCTGCGCCGTGTTGTAAAGTCCCGGCGAAAAGCGAATCGCGCCGCTTTGCAGCGTCCCCAGCCACGCATGGACGGCCGGCGCGCAGTGAAGCCCCGCGCGCACGGCAATATCCGCCGCATCCAGCGCATCCGCCAGCGCTCCGCCGTCATGCCCCGGCACGACAATGCTCGTAATCGCCATATGCGCCTGCCCATCGTCGCAGAGGATGCGTACGCCGGGAATCTCCCGCAGCCGCGCGCGCAGGCGATCGCACAGCGCCAGCTCGTATTCCTCGATTTCCGCCCGGTGCGCTCGCACGAACTTCAGCCCTGCGTACAGCCCCGCTATGCCGGGCAGGTTCACCGTACCGCTCTCGTAGCGGTCGGGCAGCATGTCCGGCTGACGGACGCTCTCGCTCATCGAGCCGGTTCCGCCAAGCAGCAGCGGTTCAGGGTTCATGCCGTAGCCCAGCACAAGCAGTCCCGTACCCTGCGGCCCCAGCAGCCCCTTGTGCCCCGGCATGGCCACCATGTCTGCGCACAGCACGTCTGGCGAAACGTCCGCCATCCCGGCCGTCTGCGCCGCATCCACCAGCAGGGGAACGCCGCGCTCCCGGCAGACCGCGCCCAGCTGTGCAATCGGCTGAATCAGCCCCGTGACGTTGCTGGCGTGGGCGATGATCACCAGTGCGGTTTTGCGGCTGATGACGCGGCGTAGAGAAGCAGGGGACAGGATACCGCGTTCATCCGGCGCAAGCATATGCACCGTGATTTCCCCGCGCGAAACGTAGCGGTCGAGCAGCCGCATGACTGCGTTGTGTTCCGCGTAGGAGCAGATGACCTCGTCGCCGCGCCGCAGCGTGCCGGAAATGGCGAGATTCAGCGCTTCGGTGCAGTTTGCGGTGAACAGAATCCGCTCCGGATGATGCACACCCAGCAGCCGCGCGGCTTCCTCCCGGCAGTGCTCCACCACCCGCCCCGCGCGCAGAGCCAGCCGATGCCCGCCGCGTCCGGGATTCGCCCCCATCTTCTCCTCCACGCCCGACATTGCCCGAATGACCTCCGGCGGCTTCGGGAAGCTCGTCGCGGCATTGTCCAGATAAATCATCGACGCTTTTCCTCCATCGTCCGCGAACCTCGGCGGGCGTTTTTTCATATTATTCTAATGGCGAAAAGGAGGCGGTAGAACCGATGAGGGAGGAGTTTTGCATTGCGGCGTTCCGTTCGCGTCAACAGGTGATGGCGTTTGAACGCGATTTGCGCCAGCACGGGGTTCGTGCGTCGGTGATGATTACGCCGCGCGCGGTGGCGATGGGGTGCGGGCTGAGCGTCCGCATCGAGCGGGAGGATTTGCGCCGCGCCGTGCAGGTGTATCGGGCGACGAATCCGGGCAACTTGATTGGCTTCTATGACGTGTGGCAGGAGCCGACAGGGCGGACGACTGTGCGCCCGGCGGGGATTGAGTAACGAAAAGCGCCGCCTGATTTCACAATGAAACCAAGCGGCGCTATTGCTATGCAATTGTACCTTTTAGTGCAGTTTCCGGCACACCTTGATGATTTCCCTGCCCGTGACGGTCGATTCCTGCCCAAGCGCGTCGTGACCGTCCTTCATGCGGCGCGTAATGAGCAGCGTGTCGTCATCCGGCGCTTCGATGTCGCAGTAGCCGAGGCGCAGCAGGTCGGATTCCTGCCGATGGCGCAGCTTGTTCGCGACGTATTTCTGCAGCGACTTGTCTTCGCGCCCCCACGGGAAGGCGCGGCGATTCCACGGGTCGTGGCAGCCGGTCAGCCCAACTTCGTCCCCATAGTACACCGTTGCGCAGCCCGGCAGCGCGCACAGCAGGTCGATGCAAAGCTTGTAGCGCCTCACAGCTAACTCGTACTCTTCCACGTTCAGGTGGACATGCTGCTGATCTGCCTTGCTCAGTTCCTGACATTCGCGTCCAGCAAGGATGTTCAGCGCACGGCAGCGGTCGTGGCTGCCGACGAGGTTCATCAGCGCGTAACGGAACTGCGCCGGGTAAACTTCCTCCTGATGGTGAATCAGGCGCACAAAGGTGCTGGCGGACGTTTTGCCCATCACAAAGTTGAGAATCGCCTCGCGCACGGGGTAGTTCATCACGCTGTCGAGCGTGTCGCCTGTGCAGTAGCAGCGCGTTTCGCCGTAAGCAACCTTGTTGCTCGCGTCCTCCCACACTTCGCCCAAGACAACGGCTTCCGGGTCGGCGGCCTTTGCGGCGGCGCGCAGCTTGCGCAGGAAGTCCACCGGCAATTCGTCCGCCACATCCAGCCGCCAGCCGCAGCTGCCCGCCTCAATCCAACGCGGCACAACACCCTCGTGCGGCTGGAACATGAACTTCTGGTATTCTGGATTGTCCTTGCGCAGCTCCGGCAGGGAGAGAATGCCCCACCATGCCTTGTAGTCTTCCGGATAGTGGTTGAAGGTGTACCAGTCGTAGTAGGGGGAGGATTGCCCCTGATACGCGCCGAGCGTCGGATAATGCCCGAAGTGGTTGAAGTACACGCTGTCTTCGCCCGTGTGGGAAAATACGCCGTCGAGCATCACGCGGATGCCGACTTTCTTCGCCGCTTCGCACAGTTCGGTGAATTCCGTGTTCGTGCCGCACAGCGGGTCAACCTGCGTGTAGTCGCCCGTGTCGTAGCGGTGATTCGACCGTGCGCGGAAAATCGGGTTCAGGTAGATAATGTCGATGCCCATGTCCTTCAGGTAGGGCAGCTTCTCCTGAATGCCGGTCAGCGTGCCGCCGTAGAAATCCAGTTCCTGATACTTGCCGCCGCGCAGGTCGCCCACGCCCAGCAGCTCTTCATCCCAATTCTGGTGGACATAGCGGTCTTTGCGGTCATCAACGGCCTTTGTTGGCGCATGGCGGAAACGGTCGGGGAAAATCTGGTAGATATTCGCCCCGTGGAAAGCTTCCGGCGTCTTGTAAGCCGGGTCGTAGAGCGTAATCTGGAAGGATTCCGGCTCGCCGTGGTCATACGCGACACCGACGCCGCCAAGTTTGTCCGGCTGGTTGCCATAGCGGATGGTGCGGCCGTCCTTGCGGTAAATCAGGAAGTAATACCAGAAAAGCCCCGGCGTGGTCGGCAGGGGAATGGCAACTTCCCAAACGTGCTCAGCGGTCGGCAGCATGGTGTAGCAAAGTTCTTCCGTCATCCAAGTGCGCAGGACGACGCTCGTCGCTTCGTCGCAGTGCAGGCGAATCAGAACATTGCTGCCAGCCGGAGCAGGGCCGGACGGCGTGCGATAAAATTCGTTGTGGGAATCGTGCAGCAGCATGATATCCATCCAATCATCAATAATTGCGGAAACACGGCAAAAAAGCCCGAAATGCTCCGGACTTTTGAACCGGGAGCACTGCGGATGGATATTTTTCCGCAGTGCTCTCGAAAATATGCAGTTTATACCTTGCGCTTGAGCGGGTCAAGATGCCAAATGGTGTCGTTGTACTCGCGAATTGTGCGGTCGGAGCAGAAAACACCGGACATTGCGGTATTGATGACCGCCATGCGGTTCCACTTGTCGCGGTCGGCATAATCCGCGTCGATGCGGCGCTGCGCCATCGAGTACGAGCCGAAGTCTTTCAGGACGAAGAACGGATCGGCCATGTTGCCCCAGTCGCCAATCAGCAGGCTGTGATACAAATCCTGCAGGGCGCTCGGCGCGTCCGGCAGCACGGTGCCGTCGATCATCTGGGTCAACGCCAGACGCAGTTCCTGATTCGTCTCAAAGATGGTCATCGGGTTGTAGTTGCGCTCACGGTACATATCCAGCACCGTGTCGGAACGCATACCGAAGATGTAGATGTTATCCATGCCGACCTGCTCGGAAATCTCGACGTTTGCGCCGTCCATCGTGCCGATCGTGATGGCGCCGTTCATCATGTACTTCATGTTGCCCGTGCCGCTGGCTTCCTTG
>ERZ824488.1969-NODE-1969-length-20102-cov-2.585175_pt1 | contig 20102 bp, 20 predicted proteins | sample MGYA00519936_ERZ824488 | MGnify/ENA primary metagenome ERZ824488 (study PRJEB31778, sample SAMEA3449153) | human gut metagenome | biome: human gut; feature: human-associated habitat; material: faeces | place: United Kingdom | collected 2010/2012 ... | reverse complement strand
TCCCAAAAGATCTTAAATTTTATATTCATCGTGCAGGCCGAACAGGTCGTGCTAAACGTGATGGACAATGTATTGCCCTATATCGCCCAGAAGATAAACGCGCTATCGATACATTGACAAAAGATGGAATTATTTTTGAACATAAGGATGTAAAAAACAATGAATGGATCGATTTGAAACCTTTAGAACATAAAGCTGTTAAGAAAAAAGATCCGCTAAAAGAGGATATTGAAAAAATTGTCAAAAAGAAAAATAAAAAGGTAAAGCCAAACTACAAGAAAAAACAGAAACAGGAAATAGAAAGACTTCATCGTAAACAACGTAGAGCTATGATCAAAAAGGATATTCAAAGACAGAAAAAAGAACGCGCAATGGAAAAACAGAGAGCGAAAAGGGAAGGATAAAATATGTTGTATTTAGGAAGTCATGTTTCTTTAAAAGCACCTGATTATTTCTTAGGTTCGATCAAAGAGGCGTTAAGCTATGGAGCCAATGCATGTATGATTTATACCGGTCCTCCTAGCAACACGCGTCGAGTTGATATTTCCAAGATGAAGGTTCAAGAAGCTAAGTCATTAATGGAAGAAAGTGGAATGAAGATGGAAAATATCATTGTTCATGCTCCATATATCATAAACTTAGCCAATTCTATGAATCCTGATACAGCGAAGTTTGGTGCTGAATTTTTAGCACAGGAATTAAAACGAGTATCGTATCTAGGTGCTTCATATCTTGTCTTACATCCTGGAAGTCATGTTAAGGCAGGTGCAGAGGTTGGATTACAATGGATCATAGATGGCTTAAACGAAGTATTAGATCAGGATGATTCAAACGTTTGTATTGCCTTGGAAACAATGGCAGGAAAAGGTAGTGAATGTGGTCGTAATTTTGAAGAACTTGCGATAATTAAAGCCGGAGTTCATAAATCGAATCGTATTGGATTTTGTATGGATACTTGTCATATTCACGATGCGGGTTATGATTTAACTAACTTTGATTCTGTATTGGATGAGTTTGATCGAATTTTAGGATTGGATAGCTTAAAAGTCTTACATATCAATGACTCAAAAAATCCGATTGGTGCGCATAAGGATCGTCATGAAAATTTAGGCAAAGGATATATTGGATTTGATATCTTAGCGCAAATCGTTCATCATCCTCGTTTAGATAATATTACTAAGATCTTAGAAACACCTTATATAGATGGAAAAGCTCCATACAAGGAAGAAATCGAACAATTAAGAGCCATAAAGCCATAGATTTTTATCTGATGGCTTTTTTATATAAAATCAATGTATTTATTAATGGATCTCTTAAGAAAATCTTTATTAACGGACCCTTGTATATATTTCTATTTGTGATAGAATTCACGTGTTAGAGGTGTTGTGATAATGAATAAAATTATTAAGTTCTTAAAATCAAAAACATTTTATATCGCCTCTGCTCTGTTGATTCAGTTGATTGCATTATTTTTACTGGTAACATATTTTTCACAGCGATTTGTTGGGATTTACTATATACTAGTGCTTTTGTCTTGGATCGTGTCTTTACGAGTCATCAATCGCGAATCGGATACAAGTTCAAAAATGTTATGGATCTTATTGATCATGTCACTGCCATTCTTTGGAGGTCTTGTTTATCTTCTATTTGGAGAAAGAAAGATTCCAAAAGCTTTGATGATACAAGATAGACAAGCCTATTCAGATTATAAGATTTATGCGACAAGAAATATCGAATTAATGAATGAATCACACGAAGATGATTATGTTTTAGATAAAATGGTATCTATGGCATGGTCTAATGGTTTCTTTCCTGTTTATAAAAACTGCAAAACAATTTATTTTCCAAGTGGAGAAGAGCAGTATAAGATGTTTATTGAAGAATTGGTGAAAGCCAAAGATTTTATCTTTATGGAATTTTTCATCATTAATAAAGGTGTCATGTGGAATACGATCCTACAGATCCTTCTAGATAAAGCCAGTGAGGGTGTAGATGTACGTTTGATTTATGATGATGCTGGTAGCATTACCTATCTAGATCCTGATTATCCAGATTGGCTGAATGCCAGAGGAATCAAAACACATTTGTTTAATCCAATGAAGCCACAGTTAGCTATGCAGATGAACAATCGAGATCATCGTAAGATCTTGGTTATTGATGGTAAAGTAGCTTTTACAGGTGGATGTAACATTAGTGATGAATACATCAATACTAAAAAAAGGTTTGGATATTGGAAAGATATGGGTATCATGATCAGTGGAGAAGCGGTTGAAATGTTTACAATCTCTTTTTTACAGATTTGGAATTATCAGGCAGAAACTAATACGCCATATGAGGAGTTTTTGTTACCACACAAAAAAACAAAAATACCTTATAACGGATATGTGATTCCGTTCTCAGATTCTCCTACTGATGAAAATGATACAGGAAAATTGATGCACTTGAATATGATCAACTGTGCGCAAGATTATTTTTGGATCACGACCCCATATCTGATCTTAGATCAGGAAATGATATCAGCTTTAACACTTGCCATCAGCAATGGCGTAGATGTGCGTATCGTCGTTCCAGGCATTCCAGATAAAAAGATGGTTTATGAAGTTACGAAGGCCAATTTTGATATCTTGATCAAAAAAGGTGTCAAGATCTATGAATATACACCAGGCTTTATTCATGGAAAGGTTGCCTTGGCAGATGATCGAAGTGCCTTAGTAGGAACTGTTAATATGGATTTTAGAAGTTATTATCTTCATTATGAATGTGGTGTCTGGGTACATGATGTAGATTGTATTAAGGATATCAAGGATGACTTTGAAGAAATCTTTAAAGCAAGTCATTTGGTTACATTGGAAGAATGTATGAAGACAAATTTCATTGTCCGCACATATCGAAATGTATTAAAAGTATTTAGTCCAATCTTATAAGATCGCTAAATGGCGATCTTTTTAGTTTATTAAAAAACGCATCGTGTAGATGCGTTTATTCATTGATCATCTTTTTAGGATCGACGTAAAGGTCGAACTCTTCTTCACTTAAATAACCTAACTCTAGAATTGCTTGTTTTAACGTTAGATCGTTCTTATAGGCGTATTGACTTGCCTTTCCGGCTTTTTCATAACCAATGACTGGGTTTAAACATGTTACCAACATTAAGGAGTTATGAAGGTTTTTCTCCATTTCAGTTTGATTGGCTTTTAATCCAGAGAGGCAATGTTCATTAAAGGAATGGATTGCATCACTTAAAAGCTGGATACTTTGATCCATATTATAGGCAATCAAAGGCATAAATACATTTAATTCAAAGTTTCCCTGGCTGGCTGCGATGCCAATCGCAGTATCATTTCCCATAACTTGAACGGCTACCATTGTTAAGGCTTCACACTGTGTTGGATTGACTTTACCAGGCATAATGGAACTACCTGGTTCATTGGCAGGAATATCGATTTCATGAATACCACATCTAGGTCCACTGGCAAGCCATCGAATATCGTTGGCAATCTTCATGCAGTTGGCTGCAAGAGCTTTAAGTGCACCACTGACAAAGACACAGGCATCTTTACTAGTAAGGGCATGAAATTTATTTGGATCGGGTCTAAATGGAATGTTTGTGTGTTCCTGCAAGATTGAACAGATAATTTCATCAAATCCTTTTGGACAATTGATACCAGAACCAACAGCGGTAGCCCCACAGGCTAGTTCATAAACGTAATTTAAGCTGTTTAGGATTTGATTTTTACTATGTTCGATCATTGAACGATAACCACTTAATTCTTGTGAGAAATAAAGGGGGGTAGCATCTTGAAGATGGGTACGTCCGATTTTGATAATTCCTTTATTTTCTTCTTCCAGCTTTTTGAAGGTTTCGATTATTTCATCCAGCTCTGGGATCAAATCTTCCAAGATCTTTTTGGCAATCATGATATGCAGGGCTGCCGGGAATGTATCATTTGAGCTTTGTGAACAATTCACCGTATCGTTAGGATGGCAAAGATTTTTTTCAGCTCTTTCATTAGCCATCATACTGATCACTTCGTTGACGTTCATGTTTGTTTGTGTTCCTGAACCTGTCTGCCATACTTTTAATGGGAATTGATCCATATGTTTCTTTTCTTCAATTTCTTTACAGACTTTCGTGATGTGCTCGCATTGCTCCTGAGTAATCTTGTTGAAATGCAGGTTTGCCTTGGCACAGGCACTTTTTAGGATCGCAAAGCTTACAATCATTGATTCAGGCATTGTTTCATAGCCAATTTTAAAGTTTTCAATGCTTCTTTGAGTCTGGCTTTTCCAATATTTGTCGGCCTCTACTTGAACTTGCCCCAGGCAATCTTCTTCGATACGATATTTGTTCATACAAATCCTCCTTGTCTTTGTATAATATACCATTTTTTTTGAGCTTTGTCTTTTCAATATGATAGAATGATACTAGCAAATAAAGGAGATATGAATCATGAGAATGAAAGAACCTTATGAGGCTTATTTAGATGATTATGATATTTTAAATGTGTATATGTCCAAGAACTTTTTTAATGGAAGCAGTCGCATCTTCCATTTAAAAGATACACAAGATCACATTATTCCTTTGACTATTCAATCAATGAGCGATCTATATAACGGATATACGCATTATCGATTATCGATTAATGGGATGATCAATGTTGGTGAGGAATATACGTTATATGATGAGCACTGTAAACGAGCTGTTTGTCATTATTCGCATATTGTCAAAACCAATCGATTTAACGATGAATTCTTTTATGATGGAAATGATCTTGGATGCTTATATGCTCCAGCTGTAACGACATTTAAGCTTTGGTCTCCAGTGGCTTATCGTATTCAGCTTTGTCTAGAATCAGATGGCAAACGTGAAATCTATGAAATGGAGAGAAAAGATAGAGGAATCTATGAGGTTCGTGTCAACAAAAATATTTCAGGTTATCATTATACATTTATGGTGCGAACCAATGGTCAATGGAATGAGACCATTGATCCATATTCTTCTTTCTGTAACCAAAATGGTTTGGCCAGCGTGGTAGTTGATCCAAATACTTTGTCTATACCACAAAAAATCAAATTAAAACCAATGAAAAAAGCAACAGATGCGATCATTTATGAAGCGAGTATCCGTGATATGACATCACAAGCCAATATTGGTGTTGATCATCCAAAAAAATTTGTAGGATTTACGGAAGAAAATGAAAAAACGCGTGCTTTAAATACCGGTTTTTCGTATTTGAAAAGTCTTGGTATCACACATGTTCAACTTTTACCGGTATTTGATTTTGGCAGTGTTGATGAAGTGTATCCAAATATCTTTTATAACTGGGGCTATGATCCAGTGGTGCATCGCTGCCTGGAAGGGTATTATTCCACCAATCCTAAAGATGCACTATGTCGAGTAGAAGAGTTTGCTCAACTCGTTCAAAATTGTCATATGGCCGGTATACGAGTGAATTTGGATCTTGTATTCAATCATGTCTATGAGAAAGAAAATTATCCTTTAGAAAAACTCGTTCCAGATTATTATTTCTTGATGAATCAACAAGGAGAGTTTTCCAATGGCAGTTATTGCGGCAATGACATTGATACCCAGCAAAGGATGTCACATAAATATTTTGTCGATACTTGTAAGCGAATCGTGGAATGGTTTGATGTAGATGGATTCCGTTTTGATTTGATGGGAATCTTAGATGTTGATCTTGTGAATGAAATTGAGCAGGAGTGTCGTAAGCTAAAACCTGATTTTATGGTCTATGGCGAAGGATGGAACATGCCTAGCTTTTTGTCGGAAGATCGTCGAGCAAGTCAATTAAATCAACATAAGATGGAACATGTAGGTCATTTCAATGATTATTTTAGAGAGCATATTCGAGGCTCGAATGGTGAATTAGAAAGAAAAGGGTATTCGAATGGCGCTGTTGAAATGATTGAAGCGGCTTCTCATGCCTTATGTGGTTGTGTAGATATTGGATATTATGACAACATGGAAAAGACAATCAATTATGTAGAGTGTCATGACAATCATACGTTATGGGATAAAAACAGGGTTTGTTGCCGAGAAGAAGGAAGAGAAATACGAGAAAAACGTCAAGTTCTTGCCAATGCGATGGTGTTGTTAGCACAAGGAGTTCCTTTTCTTCACGCTGGGCAGGAATTTGGTCGTACCAAACAAAATCTAGGCAATTCTTATAATCGAAGTGATAATTATAACTGTATCGATTATCAAAGACGAGATATTCATATTAAAATCGTGAATGATACTAAAAAGCTCATAAGTATTCGTAAAGAACATGAATGTTTCCGTTTAAGTACAAAAGAAGAATTGGAAAATGTATCATTTAATGATATCGAAGGTTCAGCTTTGGTTTATTATACTAAGAAAGATGATGATAGCTGTGGTGTCATTTTTAATCCAACGAATCGTTATTTTAACTATGATCTTAATGCCGATGCAAGGATCTTGTTTGACAATGGACAATGCAATTCCAGCAATACCAACAAGATATTAGTAGCCCCGTACAGTGTTATTGTTTTTAAATTTTAAGCTTAAGTATAAATAAACTTGATGAATTTTTGTGTAAGATTTATAATAGATAAAACTTAAGAAAAGGAGACGTTTATGGCAAAATTTTTTGAAGAACCATCAAGAACTTTTAGTGAGTATTTATTGATTCCAGGTTATACATCTGAGGATTGTACCCCTGATCGAGTGAGTTTAAAAACTCCAATCGTTAAATTTAAAAAAGGGGAAGAACCTTCTTTGAGCATGAATATCCCTATGGTATCGGCTGTAATGCAGGCTGTCAGTGGAGAGGAAATGGCATGCGCATTGGCTAGAGAAGGTGGAATCAGTTTTATCTTTGGCAGCCAGTCTGTTGAAAGCCAGGCGGCTATGGTTAGAAAAGTAAAAGCGACAAAAGCTGGCTTTGTAGGCAGTGATTCAAATATTTCTCCAGAGGCAACACTTGCCGATGTAATTGCCCTTAAAGAAAAAACAGGTCATTCTACGATGGCGGTTACAGATAATGGGGAAGCGGATGGAAAACTTGTAGGTATCGTAACAAGTCGTGACTATCGCATCAGCCGAATGGATAAGGCAACAAAAGTCAAAGAATTTATGACACCATTTGAAAAATTGATCGTAGGTAAAGAAGATATTTCATTATCTGAAGCAAATGATTTGATTTGGGATCATAAATTGAACCAGCTTCCAATCGTAGATGATGAACAACATTTAAAAGCGTTTGTGTTCAGAAAAGATTATGAATCACATAAGGATAATCCAAATGAACTATTGGATGCGGATAAACGCTATATCGTTGGTGCTGGTATCAATACACGTGATTATGAAACACGTGTTCCTGCTCTAGTAGATGCTGGTGTAGATATTTTATGTATTGATTCAAGTGAAGGATATTCTGCATGGCAGGCAAATACGATCAAATGGATTCGCGAAAAATACGGAGATACAGTAAAAGTTGGTGCCGGAAACGTTGTGGATGAAGAAGGATTTAGATTCCTTGCCGAAGCTGGAGCAGACTTTGTTAAAATTGGAATCGGTGGTGGTTCTATCTGTATCACGCGCGAACAAAAAGGAATTGGACGTGGACAGGCTACTGCTACATTGGATGTAGCTCGTGCTCGTGATAAATACTTTGAAGAAACAGGTATTTATGTTCCAATCTGTAGTGATGGTGGTATCGTGCATGATTATCACATCACATTGGCACTTGCCTTTGGTGCCGATTTTGTAATGCTAGGAAGATATTTTGCCCGCTTTAAAGAAGCACCAAATAAGATCGTCAGTGTAAATGGAAATTACATGAAAGAATACTGGGGCGAAGGTAGTGCTCGTGCTAGAAACTGGCAGCGCTATGATGTTGGTGGAGAAAATAAGATGTCTTTTGTCGAAGGTGTTGACTCTTATGTTCCATATGCTGGAAGCTTACGCGATAATGTAGGTCTAACTCTATCTAAGATTCGCCATACAATGTGTAACTGTGGATGCTTAACGATCCCAGAACTTCAAAAAAATGCCAAAGTTACTCTTGTGTCAAGTACAAGTATCGTAGAAGGTGGCGCACACGATGTTGTTGTGCGTGATGAACACTTTGATGCAAAAGTAAAATAATGTAGATAAGATCAGGCAATTGTCTGATCTTTTTATTTTGTTTATAAATAGTTGAATGGGCAACTTTTGCATGATAAACTATGACTAATTGAGGAGAATATATGGCTAGACAGAATGATTTGTTGATGGACATCAGCATTTTATATCGCAGTACCCAAAAATATTATGATAAAAAACTTGCAAATCTATCTTTAACTTATGCACAATTGCCAATCTTGATCGCCATTTATGAAGAAGAGGGAATATCAATGCAAAAGATTGCCTTAGATGGTGGATATGACAAGGGAACGATCACAAAAAATGTTCAAAAATTGGTCAATTTAGGTTATGTTATTGTACAGTCTTCAATCAAAGATAAACGAGTAAAAGAATTATATACGACCGATAAGACCAAAGAAGTTATGAATCAGATTTACAGCATTCGAAGAAATTGGTGGAAGCACATCATTCAATCGATTCCTTCTAAAAAAATCGAAGAGTTTTCTTATTTATATGAAGATATGGCTGAAAACGCAAAGGTCTTCGCGGATAAAGATGATGAACAGGTTCAGTTTTTCGATCATCAGAAAGTGGATTTGAGTTTTTATACAGATAAAGTTTCGACTGTCTTGAGTACAGCAGGTTGTAATTTTCGCTGTAAACACTGTACGAAACGCAATCTGATTTTCTTAAACGAAAATCGTATGGAGCTAAACCTGGAAGATATCAAGAATTTTTTAGAGAAACGTAAAGATATATATGATGCCGTTTGTCTTAAGGAACCAGAACCTTTGATGCACGAAGAACTTGCACCTTTTTTAAGGTATGTAAAGAAACTTGGATATCTTGTGAAGATTCAAACGAATGGATCGTATCCAGATCGACTTAAATCATGGATCGATCAAAAATTAATTGATTTTGTGAGCCTGGATATTAAAAATGCTCCTTCTTATTATGGAGAAACGATTGGTATTCCAAATTTTAATACCGATATTATTACAAAATCGATTGAAATCTTAAAAAAAGGTCAAATCGATTATGATATTACGATTACTTTGATCAAAGAATTACATGATACCAACCGTTTAAAGGAAATGGCAGGATGGCTTAAAGGGGTAAAACAAGTGACTTTGATGTCAAACCCATCGACCATGGTTGAAAATTATCATGCCTTTGATCAAAACGAGATGAATGAAGCTTTACATATTTTTAAAGCGGTTATACCAAATATACAAATAAAGGGGGAAGCATATGTTTCAGGTAGAGAAGCGTGATGGAAAACTTGTATCTTTTGATATCAATAAAATAAAGGCTGCAATTAAGAAAGCTTTTTCATCTTTGAAACTGGATACGGATGATTCGATCATTGATTTGCTTGCCTTACGTGTTACTTCCGATTTTCAAGACAAGATCAAAAATCATGCGATCCAAGTCGAAGAAATTCAGGATAGTGTTGAAAAGATATTATCAGAAACAGGATATTATCAAGTGGCAAAGGCCTATATCCTGTATCGTAAACAAAGAGAAAATGTGCGAGATATTTCCAATACGGTCAAAGATTACAAAAATATTGTCGATTCGTATTTAAGTCAAAGTACCGCAAAGAAAAAAGAGGGATCCCTTGAATTATATTCTGTAGGTGGCTTGATCTTATCCAATTCAGGAGCGATCACACAAAATTATTGGTTAAATGAGGTCTATGATGAACAGATTTCTCAGGCGCATTTAAATGGAGATATTTATATCCATGATCTAGATATGTTAACGGCTGATCGAGCAGGATGGTCTTTACACCAGTTCTTATTGGAAGGCTTAGGTGGTGTTAAGGAAAATGTTACATCGAGACCGGCTAAACATTTATTTGCCCTGGCAAATCAACTAGTCAACTTTTTAGGGATCATGCAAAATGAATGGGCAGGGGCTCAAAGCCTTACAGGATTTGATACATATTTGGCGCCATTTATCAAAGTGGATGGTTTAAGTGAGAATGAAGTACACAAATGTATTGAAACGTTTATATATGGAGTGAATATTCCCAGCCGCTGGGGAACACAGTCACCTTTTTCCAATATTGGCTTTGACTGGATCGTTCCTGAAGAGTTAAAAGATACTCCTTGTATCGTAGGAGGACAACCTCAAGATTTTACATATAAAGATTGTCAAAAAGAGATGTGTATGATCCAAAGAGTGTTTTTGGATATCTTGATTCATGGCGATCAGACAGGAAGAGGTTTTAAATTTCCAATTCCTACGATTTCAATTACAAAAGATTTTGATTTTGAAAATGGAGAAAACAATGATTTATTGTTTGAATTGGCAGCAAAATATGGAACCCCTTATTTTGCCAACTGTATTGCGACAAATAGAAGACCTATTGATTTAAGAGAAAGCTTTGATAATGAGTTTAAAGAAGATATCCTGATCAATAAATCAGGTGGGTTGTTTGCCTATGGAGAAAATACCGGTAATATTGGTACAGTCACGATCAATATGCCTCGAATTGCATATTTATCGGAAAATAAAGAGGATTTCTTTCAAAAATTAGATTATCTTATGGATCTTTCGGCCAGAAGTTTACATGTTAAACGACAAGTGCTGGATAAGTTTTTAAATGGTGGTCTTTACCCATATACAAAGCGATATATTCAAACGTTTGATCATCATTTTTCAACGATTGGTTTGATTGGAATGAATGAAGCGGGTATCAATGCCAAATGGCTTCAAGCTTCTTTGTTGAAAAAGGAAACACAGGATTTTTGCGAAGAAGTCCTTTTACATATGAAGAAACGTTTGTTGGAGTATCAACACGAATATCATGAGTTATTTAACTTAGAGGCAACACCAGCTGAACATGTGACGTATCGTTTTCAGAAAAAAGATCATATGTTGTATCCAGATATTCAGGCGGATCAATATTATACAAATTCAGCAATCCTTCCTGTTGATGCTAAGATCGATGTCTTTGAAGCATTGGAAATTGAAGAGAGGTTTCAATCCTTATACACAGGTGGAACAGTATTTGATGTGTATTTGAATAAGCGCATCTTTGATTCAAAGGCAATCAAAAATTTAATCAAATTAATATGTACTAAATATAAAGTGCCTTATTTTACTCTTTCTCCAGCTTACTCCATTTGTAAAGAACATGGATATATCAACGGAAAACAATCAACCTGTCCTGTATGTGGCAAGAAAAGTGAAGTCTGGGCAAGAGTAAGTGGATACTATCGACCTGTAGATCGTTGGAATGATGCCAAGAAACAGGAGTTTGAAAAAAGAAATGATTACAATATAGGATAAGAGGAATGGTTATGGAAAGAATAAAAAGTTTTTGTGTGGATCATACGAAGTTAAAAAAAGGTGTATATATCTCGCGTGTGGATGATACTTTGATTACATATGATATTCGTATGTGTGAACCTAATGTGGATATACCACTTGATCCCAAAGCTGCTCATACGATTGAACATATAGGAGCGACTTTATTAAGAAATGGAAAATATGCCGATAAGATTATATATTTTGGACCTATGGGATGTATGACGGGTTTTTATCTGATCATTAAAGATCTATCATTTGAAACAGTCATTGATGTCATCAAAGAAATGTTTCAAGAAATTGCCTGCTGGGACAAGGAGATTCCAGGTGCGAAAAAAGAAGAGTGTGGAAATTATACATACATGGATCTTGAAAAAGCTAAAGAATCCAGCCAATTCTTTATTGATTCCAATTGGGAACATGAATACCATTTATTGTAAAAGTATTGGGGGATCGTTATGACAAGACGTGCAGGTATATTAGCTCCAGTATCTACGCTTGGTGGAGCACATGGAATTGGTGATTTTGGAAAGAGTGCTTATGAGTTTGTAGATTTAATTAAAAAAGCAGGATTTAAAGTTTGGCAGATCCTTCCTTTAAATCCTGTTGGATATGGGAATTCACCTTACCAGCCATATTCTTCCTATGCAGGAGATGAAATCTACATTTCTCTGGAATTGCTTGTAGAATGGGGCTTATTAAAGAGCGAAGAAATCGATGAGTATCTAGAAGAAGGAAGTTCGATTGATTATCCAAAGGTAAGGTCTTTTAAAGAAACTTACTTACATATGGCCTTTGAAAGATGCATGGAAACAGGTGTTGAAAGAGATGGATTCCATTATTTCAAAGAAAAACATCCATGGTTATTTAATTATGCTGCCTTTATTACACTGAAGAAAAAACATGATCTGAAATGTTGGCTGGAATGGCCTGTTGAAGAACAGGAATGGCCAGACACATATCAATATGATATTGAACAACATCGACCACAATTGGAGTATGAGATGTTTGTTCAGTATGTCTTCTATAGACAATGGTTTGATCTAAAAAAATATGCCAATGAAGCAGGCATAGAAATTGTTGGAGATATCCCCATTTATGTCGGAATTGATTCGGCAGATGTTTGGACGAATAAAAAATGTTTCTTATTAGATGAGAAATACAATCCAACATATGTAGCCGGTGTACCACCGGATTACTTTAGTAAAACTGGACAAAGATGGGGAAATCCAATCTATGACTGGGAATATTTAAAAGAAACGGATTTTCAATTCTGGATCGATCGTTTGATCTGGAGTACATTTTTATTTGATATTGTTCGAATCGATCATTTTAGAGGGTTTGATACATATTGGAAGATTCCAGTTAGCTGCCCAACCGCAGAAATTGGAGAATGGGTCGAGGCTCCTGGATATGAATTATTTGATATGATTAATAAAAAGATTCCTGATATACATATTGTAGCAGAGGATTTAGGCGATTTAAGAGAAGAAGTTTTTGAATTAAGAGATCATTATGGTTTAAGTGGAATGAAAATCGTTCAATTTGAATTGGATCCATATGAATCCAATAATGATTTTAAAGAAACACAGAATACGATCGTTTATACAGGGACTCACGATAATCAAACTTTAGTAGGATGGTATAAAAATTTATCTTCCTATCAGAAAAGAAAGATTTCACAAAAATTTAAAAAGTATAAAGAAAGAAAATGTACGGATCGAATCATTCATGCAGTTTTTAACAGTGTAGCTGATCTTGTAATCTTTCCTGTTCAAGATTTATTGGCTTTAGATGATGCAGCAAGAATCAATACACCAGGAACTGTCGGGTCACCAAACTGGGAATGGAGGTTAACATCTTTTGATGAATTAAAAACGGTTCTTCCAGTTTATAAAAAACTGATCCAGAAATCTAAGCGAAAAGGGAAATAATTTGTCAATTCCAAATTAATTGTGTTAGGGTAAATCATAACGAGGATGTGAGAGTATGAGTAAGATAGCTTTGATGTGCGATTCAAGCGCAGATATTACAGAACAGGAAGCAAAAGAATTAGATATTCATGTATTAAGAATGCCTATTGTTATAAAAGATAAAGAATATATTGAAGGTGTAAACATTGATGATTCTATGATCATTGAAGCTTTAAACAATAATGAAAGTGTAAAAACATCACAACCATTGCTTGGGGATATGGTCAAAATGTGGCATGATTTATTGGAAACATATGATGAAGTTTTCTACTTACCTTTGACATATGCCTTGTCTGGTACTTGTAATATTGCCTTGCAGGCGGCAAAAAATTTTGATGGAAAAGTAACTGTTGTCAATTCAGAGTTTGTTTGTTATCCGGTTATCAAGATGTTATTGACGGCACGAGAAATGTTTAAAAAAGGATATACTACAGCCCAGGTCAAAGAAAAAATTGAGACTGAAGGAAATATGTTGGCAGCTTTGATTCCTGAAAATTTAACGACATTAAAGAATGGGGGACGTATTTCTCCTGCGGCGGCAAGTCTAGCCGGATTGTTAAAGATTCAACCTATTCTATGTGTTGATCATGGTGCAATCGATGTTGTTGCCAAAGTACGTACTTTAAAGAAAGCATATATTCAAGGTATTGAATATGTTACTAAAGGGGTTAACCCCGCTGATTATGATTGGATGATCATTGATGCAGACAATCGTAAGATGAGCGATGAGCTAAAGGTAATGTTAGAAGAAGCTGTCCATCAACCTGTGGAACAGCATGAATTTAAAGCTATTATCATGTCGCATACAGGACAGGGAACCATTGGTTTTGGAAGAATCAAGAAAATTAAATATTAAATAGAAAAAGCGCTCAAAAGCGCTTTTCATTTCGATTCATATAGATTCGCGCCAAAGAAAAAAATAACCATAGTATAAGTTGAAATACTAGATAAGGTCCTCTTAAACCGCAAATTATATACTCAAAGATAAATCCGGCTATATTGAAAATTAAAAAGAAAAATAGTTCTTGTTCATTATCAAGAAGCTTTCTCGATACCATGGTCAATAACAACATTATGATAATTGAAAAAATCATATTTAGAATTGGATTCATTATATTCTCCTTAAATTATTGTGTTTGAGCTGCAAAAGTATTTAGAATGATCTTAGGATAGGATCTTTTTTTTGATGATCTTTTTGATTGTATTGGCTTCTTCTTCATCCTTGTGATAGATATCTATATTAAATTCGGTTTTTCTGTCTGATATATATGTATATATGCTGCCTTGATTGTTCCATCTTTTAAGGGGATCTTTAAACCTACATAAAAAGTGGCTTCATTGTTTCGCGAAAGAATGTTGTTCCAGCTAGAACTCAATGGTAAATGGCTTAGGCTCTCCTTTAAAGGATGCCTGTTGATTCAGTACATCAATTTTAGATATATCAAAATAATTAATACTACCTTTGTCGCCAATCAAAATATTAAATCTCTTATTATCATCGTCGAAATTAATACATTTAAAACTTTTCTGTAACATTAAAATCATTCAATTTATGAATTAAATGTTATCTTTATTTAATTATACAGTATCGTTTCACTAAAGTGAATAAATACCACATTCGTTTCTATATAGTTTATTTTATAAGCATATCAAATATGAAAACTATTTACTCATTTATATTGTTTCTGTATTTTACTTGCGAGATTTGAAGTTTTGACTATAATGTAAAATATGAATGAAGATAAAGTAATTGAACAGATCGCTAGACCGATCATTGAACAGTTAAAAAAGTTGGATAATTCTGAAATCCAGAAAAAATGGAATCAGATTCCAAAGATTCATTTTGTGCGTGATGATGGAATGGAAGGCCCTTTAGTTATTGATGGTGTTGAAATCAATGATGAATTCATTGAAAAATTGGAGGCTTATGTACAAGAAGAATTGGAAATGTTAGAAAAACCAACAATTTTACATTAGTGCTTGCATTTTTGAAATTTATGTTGTATTATAAATAAGCTTTCAGGAAAACGCGGGTGTGGCGAAATTGGCAGACGCACCAGACTTAGGATCTGGCGCCTTCGGCGTGGGGGTTCGAGTCCCTTCACCCGCACCATTGCTTTAAATAAAGGCGATTTCAAGCCTTTGGCATAAAAGTGGCATAAATCAGCCACTTTTTTTATTTTGTTTTTTGGTTATAATGTAATTGAGGTGAATGATATGGCACAAAAAAAAGACCAAAAAACAGGAAAATGGTACTTCTATGGGAAGTACAAAAAAGATGGAGTATTTAAAAACTACAAGAAGCGAGGATTTAAGACCAAACGAGAAGCAGTCCTTGCAGAAGAAAAATTTTTGATCGAATTAACAAGAGCCCAAAATAACATAACTGTATCTCAACTTGTTAATAAGTATCTCGTTAATGTTAAGAACAAAGTAAAAGAATCAACTGTCAACAACAACGAAAGAGCCTTAAACAAATGGGTATATAAATTTGGAAATAGGTATGTATCTGAAATAACACGTGCAGAACTTCAAGAATTTATAGATGAATTGGACAGTCAGTATTCTAAACGATATGTCGAAAAGATTTTCTATTGTGGGAACACTATGTTTAGATATGGGCTTAAGAATGAATTGATTGATAAAAACCCTTTAAGTAGTGTAGAACGCAATAAAAGACCAAATGAAATGAAAAAAGAAATGTTGTTTTGGGAATTGGATGATTTTGAAAAATTCATTGTGAATGTAGATGATATCATGTGGAAAACATTTTTTTCTACTTTATACATGATGGGAATTCGTAGAGGGGAATGCATAGCTTTAACATGGAAAGATATTGATTTTACTGATAAGACAATGAATATAAATAAAACTTCCAGTGCAAAAGAGCGAAACAAAAAGGTAAAATATACAACCCCAAAAACAAAAAATTCATATCGTATTATTACGATACCTGATGCGTTGTTAAATCTTCTAAAAGAATGGAAATCAATTGAATGTACATTTAGTGGATTTAGTGAAGATAGCTTTGTATTTGGAAATGATTTACCTTTACCAGCAGAAAACATCCGTAGGAACTTTATTCGCTATATTAAATTAACAAACGATAAGTTAAGAGATAAAGAAAAAATACAACAAATCCGTATTCATGATTTAAGACATAGTCATGCATCTTATCTGATTAACAATATGTCAAAAGGGTTTACAGATTATGACATTGCAAAACGATTAGGTGATACTGTTGAAACATTGCACAACACCTATGCACATTGGTTTAAAACGAAAGATTCCAAGATTATTGATTTCATGAACATGGATATCAATTTGGATCAAAACAAAAATTCATAAAATTGATTCAAGCATATTTCACTTTACTAAATACGAGGGGTTATAATATCTATGCAATCCTTAGATTGTAAAATTATACTTTTTATTTAATTCCTATTTTAACCCCTTTCTTTTTCAGAGAAGAGATGCAGAAATGCATCTTTTTTCTTTTGTATAGTTCACTTTTCACATATCTTAGGCTTATAATATATGTGTCTGATTATCCTTTGTGTCAGACGAACTCGGTCTAGCAAAATTTTCCATAGAGAAAAAGCACATGAAAAAATGTGCTTTTTTTCTTTTTATGATAGTTCACTTTGGCAATTTCAGGTGTTAAAATACCCTCGTAATTGTTCTTTGATATGAAAATGTCAACCATGTGAAGAGAGGTGTCAACTTGCATGGAGCGTGGCCAAACAAGGCTTATTGCCTGATGAAACGATAGTTTATCAGGAAGAAGTTGGATATATAGCAATATATATCCTGAATGAGGAAACCTCAAACTTTACCACGTGTGCATACCTTGAAATATGTAAAGGAACTGAACTTGTCGTGTCTGCAATAAAAAGTCGTGGAAACACGTCCTCTCCTACAAGCGATATAGTGGGAACTATATAAAGCCAATGTAGGAAGTACCCAACAAAGACATTGCACGTGATGTGTAGAAATACACTATAAGACAAGTAGCAGGTACAAGTAGCTCAGAGTGCGTAGAGGAACGATTTCTACAGATAACGAAGCTAACAGGAAATTATTAGATCTGAAAGACGAGTGAAAGTTGGGGGTATTGTTCCCCTCGTTGGTTCAAAAGGGTAAGAAGCTATAAGGTCGCAACTTGTAGCTCAGACTTATTCTCAATGTGTCTGAATATACACGATCAAGTGTTATGTATGGCGAAAGTCAGATATTTTCATATTAATGGCAATTTATATTCATTTTCTAAGTTTTCAATCTTAAATTTTCTTTGTTTTAAGAGCCTTGAATAGGCTCTTTTATTTTTGCGTAAATATTTTCGCACAAAAAAAGTAGTGTTTAGCCAAACACTACTTACAAGATATAATTTTGTTGACTTCAACAAAATGGTTGTATATAAAATCATTTTTTTAAAAACTTAAAAGGTAAAATATTCAATTCTTCATACTGTTCGATTTGTACGATTTTAGTGAATTTAACATCTAGATTCTTTTCAAAAACACCATCATAAATAATTTTAAATTCTATTCCGTTATTTAGTTCCGTTATATAATCATTATTATCATCGATTGGATATGTGAAAGACACTAACTTCTCAGTGTCTTTTGGTATAATTAAATCTTCATTGTTGTTATTAGATGGTATTTTATGATTATCTGATATTACTCTTACATTACAAGCTTCTCCACCACCTTTATTATAAATGGTAAAAGAGAAATCAACGTTTTGTTTGTTCATCTTTGCGATAATAATTTCCTTGTCTTCAGAAAATATAAAAGGCTTATATTTTTTCTTGTCATTATCATTTCTTGATTTGATTTCAAACTTTATAGTCAACAAAACACCAACTAAAGTCATTGCACCACCGATTATAGAACCACAAAATCCAATCCATCTTTCAAAATTATCTGTGTCAAGTTTGCACATTGCAAAAAAGAAACTTGTAATAATTAAACAAGAAACAAAAACAGTAATTGTTATTGTAATTATTTGCTGAATAGTTTCGTTATGAATTTTCTTTTCTGAATTGTCTTGATTCATTTTGATATTCTCTGATTTCTCTTTCTTTGGTGATAACATATTGAATCGTCTTTTTTCCATCTTCACTAGAAATCCTGTAGCCTTTTATAATATCAATTTCCTCATCAGTTAAATCTATTGTATTTTTGTTTATTTTTTTAATATCCACATTCATAGGGACATCATCAAAACCTAATAACCACGCTTCATTTATTCTTAATGCTTTGCATATTAAATATATTCTATCTTGTTTTGGTTTAACATGACCACTCATATATTGAGATATGGAAGATATAGGAATTCCAGTTAAATCAGACAATTGTTTAGGTGTTTTTCCTTTTAGTTTTAACGCTTCTGCAATTCTATCTTTAATTTCTTGCATATCAATTACCTCCAAATAAATTATAACAGATTTAAAGAAATAGTATAAATAAAACTTTAAAAATGTTAAAGTATAGACAGTTGAAAGAGAGGTGAATTTGGGCGAATGAAGTTTGATTTTAGAAAACTAAGAGGAAAAATCATTGAAAAATACGGAAGCATTGATAATTTCTCCAAAGCGTATGGTAAAACTAAACAAGCAATTTCAATGAAATTAAACAATAAAATAGCTTTTTCTTCAGAAGATATAATCAAAATGACGAAAATGTTAGATATTAGCCATGATGAAATTGGTGATTATTTTTTTACTCTCTTAGTTTAACAAAGTTAAAGTTCTGATAAGAATTATGACTTTCACAGAAACATTTTTATTCATATGCGTGATTGTAGAGTTCATCTGCATCTACATACTAACGCATGATAGGAGATGAAACATGGAAGATAAAACAGAATTAATAGGTGATAAGGAATTGGAAATGTTGTTTCAAACCAACACCAATAACTTTATCGCAAAACAAAACAAGTTAAACAAAGTGAATATCGAGTTCAGTAAGAAAACAACCACTTTGTTAAAGCAACTATCTGATGATTACATTCAAACGAGAGAAGAGATTCACAAGATGAATTCCAAAATTGATCGTTTGACTGTATTCCTGATTCTTACATTATGTCTGCTACTTTGGAGCGTATTTATATGAGCTACCTAGGATATAAAGAAGTTATGGAACTTATGAAATGTTCCAAAGGAAAAGCATATGAAGTGATTTTAGAATTAAGAACATTATCAGGATGGAGCGACACATACGAATGTAAGCATCTATCAAGAATCGTGATACCTAAATCCGTATTCTTGAAATATTATCCTAATTTAAAGCAGGCGATTAGGGAAAAAGAAAAAGAGTTATCTGCTTAGGCACCCAAACCGACAGATAACTCATGAGGTAAATGGCTCAAAAATAAAGCCATTTCCATTATAGCACATAGAAAACAAAAGGGGGAAATGATGATGACATTACAACAACTTAGGGATATCGAAGATAACAAACACATTGATTCATTTATCGAATCAGACGATTCATTCAACGATTGGGAAAAGAGAAGTAATCCTGAATACATCTCAACCTATTACGAGATGTTAAGCATTCTTTATCAAATCATGGATGAGAACGATGAAATTAAAGCCATCAAATGTGCAGAGGATGAAATGGAAGATTGGATGAACTCAATCAAAGATAGCATGAATTACAACTACTCATTAGCTAAGATTCATGCGTGCAAGG
>ERZ824488.1954-NODE-1954-length-20233-cov-6.672118_pt1 | contig 20233 bp, 20 predicted proteins | sample MGYA00519936_ERZ824488 | MGnify/ENA primary metagenome ERZ824488 (study PRJEB31778, sample SAMEA3449153) | human gut metagenome | biome: human gut; feature: human-associated habitat; material: faeces | place: United Kingdom | collected 2010/2012 ... | reverse complement strand
TCTCAAAAAAAGATAGATTTTTAAATCTCTATCTTCTTAAGTTAATAACATTGGATTTATATCTATATTTTTTAGCACATTATTTTAGTTTTTTCATAGATTATTTTAGGTGATAGTTTATGAATTATAAGATAGTTGTGGATGCTGGGCATGGTGGTGTTGACCCTGGTGCTGTTGCTAATGGGCTTCAAGAAAAGGATTTTACTCTAGAGGCAGCGCTTTATATGTATGATAGGTTTAATGAATTAGGTATTCCTGTTAAGCTTACTCGTGATATTGATGAGACTTTGTCAAAAACAGAGAGAGTGAATAGAATTTTGAATGCTTTTGGCAATAATGAAAATGTTATAGTTTTATCTAATCATATAAATGCTGGTGGTGGAGAGTTCAGTTACCACTACAAAGAAATGATTGGGTATTAAGATTTATAAATAAAAGTTTTTTACAAAATGCCTAGCATATTATGTGAAAGCGTCCGGTAATTTGCAAAAATATATTTACATTTTTAATATTTAATGCTATACTGAATATAGTTAAAAAACACCGGATAACATTTTAAAAAATGTCCGGTGTTCAAAAAAGGTGGTATTATTATGATTTGTTCTAGTAAAGAAATTTTGAAAAAATATAAAACAAGATATAATTTATCAAAAGCAATAAAAAATAAGGAAATATTCAAATTAGAACACGGTATATATTCAGATAGAGAACTTGTAAATCCAATGATTGTTGCTTCAAAAAAATATCCAAATGCAATTATTACAATGGATTCAGCGTTTTATTATTATGATTTAACAGATATAATTCCAAACAAAACTTTTGTTGCAACCAACAGAAATTCTAATACTATAAAAAATGAAAATATTGTTCAGGTTTGGGTTCCTAAAGAAATATTAAATCAAGGAAAAGAAAAAGTTATAGTTGATGGTGAAGAAGTAAATATGTATAACAAGGAACGACTTTTAGTTGAATTAATTAGAAAAAGAAATCAAATTCCTTTTGATTATTATAAAGAAATAGTAGCTAATTATCGAAATATTGCGGATGAATTAGATATGTATAAAATAGAACAATATATTGCTTTATATAAAAACGAATGTAATTTAGGTAATGTTTTATTAAGAGAGGTGTTTTAATGAATTTAGAAGAATATGTAAGAAAATATATTGATGAAGGTTATGAGCTTAACGATGCTAGATCAAAAGTAGCACAAGATGTTGTTTTAACAAAAATTTGTAAAAGTAATTTTAAAAATCATATTACTGTAAAAGGTGGAGTAGTAATGCATAGTATATCTAATTCCATTCGTCGTGCTACACGTGATTTGGATTTAGATTTTATTAAATACTCTTTAGAAGATGATTCTATTTGTGAATTTATAAAAAAATTAAATTCAGTAAATGATAATATTAATATTCAAATAGTTGGTAATATAACAGAACTTAGTCATCAAGATTATAATGGTAAAAGGGTAAATATTAAATTAATAGATGAATTTAATTATACTATTGATGCTAAACTTGATATTGGTGTTCATAAGCTATTTGAATTAGAACAAGATGATTATTATTTTAATTTAGATGCATTAGGAGAAGGAATAAGTCTACTGATAAATTCTCCAGAACAAATTTTTACAGAAAAATTAAAGTCATTATTAAAATTAGGATTTAGATCAACAAGATATAAAGATTTATTTGATTTTTATTATTTGATTGATAATAATAAATTAGATGAGAATAAATTATTAAAAACGTTTAAAATTATTATATTTGATGATGAAACTATGAGAGAAGAAACGATAGGTAATATAATATCAAGACTTGAAAGTATATTTAATTCTAAAATCTATAGAAGTAATTTATCAAACCCAAAAGTTAATTGGTTAGATATATCAATAGATGATGCAATAACTAAAGTATTAGATTATATTTATGAATTGGAAAAGGAAACTATTGCGGTATAGTTTGATTGGAAGTGGTAGTAGATGAAAATGTATGAAGAAATTAATCATTTAAAAAAAGGATATGTGTATGAAAGATATACACGAATTGTTCATGATTTTAAAGATTATGATAAAATAACAAAAGTAAAAATGTTAGATGCTATTTATGATGTTTATAGTGATTACAATAATATTATAGATGTTTGTACAACTAGAGAATTAAAATATTTAAAAATGGTATTGGATAATAAATTAACTATAGATGATTTATTAAAAAATCCTAATGAATTAAAAATAGAATATTTAGATGAAAAATATAATTGGGAAAGAGAAAATTTGCGTCATAAATTTTTATTAGATTATGATTATTATAAAGAAAGTCATATTCCAGAAGAAATATTAGATAATGTAAAAGCTGCTATAAAAAATGTAAATTGGAAAGAACAAAAAAAGATAGATGAATTAAATGAAATAATAGTTGGCTATTGTAAAGTTCAAGGTTCAGCATTATTAAATACAGTAGCATCATTTGGCTCTGGAATAACTGGACTTTCAGAGGATGTAATTTGGAAACATATGTTAAGTAATAAACTATTTAATTATTATGTTTATATAGTTTCTAAAGATTTTGATAGTATTGGTAATAATATACCGGTGGCAATACATCAAGATTATTATGAAATTGAAGAAGAATTAGAGAAACAAAGAAGATTACAAGGATTAGCTGGAGATAAACAAATAGATATTAGAATTTATAAAAGATTATTTTATAACGATTTTGATATCCAAAATCCAAAGATTAAAAAATTCTTAGATGAATTACAAAAACTACCTTTCTTTTGGTTTTCTGCAATTAAAACAATTAGAGAATTTGCAATGTTAAATATTGATAGATCTTCATTAAAGAAATCAATACAAAGTGTGCCAGCTTTACAATATCATGATTTAACTAATTTTTTCAAGATTATGGATGAGGCTATGGATGAAATGCCATCTGGAGCACTAAATGGATTTACTCCTAATGAAGCAAAAGAATTAAAGGTAAAACAAGTTAAGAAAGATATAAAGAAAAATCAATCTTATGTTAAACAACAAAATGCTTGTTTATCAAAAAAAGATTCTAAATTATTTTATAAAATTTATTTTGGCTTATTAGAATTTACTAATAAAAAATATAAAATTAATAATATGAAAATATATAATCAACATGGTATTAATCCTTATGAATTAAAAGATATTGTTGATAAGTTTTGGGAAAACAAAGATGCTATAGTTTTAGAATTTTGTTTAGTTAACCCATATAAATTTAATAAAGAAGAATTAGAAATAACAAGTGAATTTAAAAAAGGAATTAGAGGTATGTTTATCATCGCTAAATATGATTTAGAATATACCGCACTTATGGAAAAAGATAAAGTTTATATGGTAAAAGGATTAAATGATAATATAGATAACATTATTTCATATAAAGACTTACCTTATGTTGTTGTTACTTCAGTAATTCCATTTAAAAATGTATTAACTTATGATGGGATGCTATTAGGTATGGGAGTTAAAATGAGAAATGGTTTTGATGATATAGTAGAAAAAGAATATGATAATATGATGAAATATTATCATCTATAATAAGAGGTATTTATGAAGTGTAAATTAAGTTTAATTATAGAAGGAATGGATAGAGCTAATGTAAATGAAACATATTATTTAAATGAAAATAATGGTAGAGTATGGGTATCTACTGATATGGGTAATTTCTATATTGATAATAATGAAGAATTGAGTGATGAATATTTATATAATGATAGTTCTATTTCATTGCCAGGACAATATGAAATAAATGAATATAAAATAATTAAAGATTTTATAGAAACTATTAAAGATAATCAAATGAAGAATCAATTATTAATAGTAATCCAAGGAACAGGAGCATTTAGAAGATTTAAAGATAGTTGTATTAATTATGGTATCATTAATGATTGGTATAAGTTTAAAAATAATGCTTATTATGAACTAGCTAAAGAATGGTGTTTGTGGAATAATATAGATTATGAAGATGATGTAATAATAAAATTATGATGAAATATTCATAATTTTTGGCTTTTTAGTTCCTTAATTTTAATGGTCATAAGTTTAGTTATTACTACAAAGAAATGATTGGGTATTAAGACAGAAATTTTAATTATAAAATATATGTGAAAATTAAAAAATAGTAGAAATGTATGATATAATTAAAGAAGAGATGAGCAGTATTTAATCTTGTTATTAGGGTTAATATTGCTCTTTTTTAGAAGTAAGGGAGTTTTATAATGAATCAAAGTGTAATTAATGAGATAAAAAATATAAATGAAGTCATAGATGATAATATTAGTGAAAAAGATTATTTAGGTAGGGGCTTGTTATCACAAAACATACTTTCTCAATTAAGAAATCTTGTCGAAGATTTTATAGTTCTTCATTATAATAAAAAATATAAAAAGAATTTAGGAGTATCTTTTCAAGATAAAAAAACAGCATATAAAGATTTAGAATCTAAATGCAAACCAAGATTTTTAAACGAATTTCATAGATATCTACAATCATCAAAATCTCATTATACACCAAACTATAATGGTGCAGAATTACTCATGCAAAAATATTATTATTATTTGTTGAAATTAAAAAACTTTGCAAAAGTGGAGTTTAATATTGATATATTATTTAACATTTCTAAATATCCAATAAATAATGATGTTTCTTTGAGTGATTATTACAAAAAAATAGCTACGAAGATCGAAGAAGTCAAAATAGGAAGTTCAAAGTTTCAAAAAGCAAGGTATTATGTAGAGAAAATCAAACCATTTTATATTGATAATAAAATTTATTATGAAATAACATTGTCAAGTGCAACAGATAAAATGAATAAATTTGACAGAATGATTGCATATACAAAATGTGATATTTTGCCAAATTATGCAATAACTATTTCGTATGTAGAAAAAGATATAGAATTATTTTCGTCTATAACTTCTATAAAAATAATTAATAACTGGAAGGTTGCCATTAGATCTTGTGAAATAAATAATTTATCTAAAATATTTAATGTTGATATTATAATAAGAAGTAATATGATTGAATATAACAACTTAATGAAATATTTAACAAAAAGTAATATTAATTTGCTGGATTTAGTATTAATGCCCAAAAGTGTTTATTTAGAAGAAAAGAAAAAAATTGGTTTAGCTCCAACAAATTATATTTTTGATTTGATAGATAAATGTAGAGAAATTATTGAAACAAAAAAGAGTGGGTATAAGGTTATTAGATATTTATTATTTACAATGAGGAATATAAATATAAAAAAACAATTAAATAAAAACAAGCCATTAGACTATATGAATAATTTATGCTTAAAAAGTCAATGCTTTCCTTTTGAAAAAATACCTTTTGTGATGTCATTAGCAAACCATATACCTAATGGAGAAGATTTGTTTATGTCACTGGAAATTGAAAACTGTGAAGATGAGTTAGTAGCTAGACACGTTTTAAATAATGTTGAACAAAAAGGAGTTCTTTATACACCATTAGATGAATTAAATGAGTTTAGCAATTTAGATAAATTAATAAGTACATTTAATGCAAAATTATACGGTAAACAGCGAAGATTAAAATTGATAAAAGAGCACAATTATATATACATGGAAGGTTATGAGGAAAGTACTTTAGAAATCATTAATTTAATAAATAATTTGACTCAAGTTGGATTAGATGGGTATAGACAATCATATGAATTTTGGGAATTATTTGATGGGTATTTTCAAGAAATATCTGATGAAAAGAAAATAATTTTAAAGGGAATGTATTCAGATTCAAAGGTTGCATTAATATATGGTGCAGCTGGAACTGGTAAGACCACTTTAATTAGTAGTATTTCTGATTTTTTCTCTGATAAAGATAAAATTTATTTGGCAAATACAAATACTGCGGTAGAAAATTTAAAAAGAAGAATTAAAGTTAAAAATTCAGAATTTTATACCATAACAGAGTATAATAAAAGTGATTATATTTCTAAAAAGTCTGATATATTAATAGTAGATGAATGTAGTACAGTAAGCAATCAGGATATATTAAAGATTTTAAATGATAGTGATTTTGAATTGTTATTACTTGTTGGTGATGTGTATCAAATTGAATCAATAAACTTTGGAAACTGGTTTGATTTTGCAAAACAATTTGTTAATAAAAAAGCAATTTATGAATTGTCTGAAACCTTTAGAACAGATGATAAAACATTGTTAGGACTTTGGCAAAAGGTTAGAAATTATGATGATAATATTACTGAATATATTGTTAATAACAAATTTTCAAGTGAATTAAATAATAAAATATTTGAAAAAAAACATGATGATGAAATAATATTATGTCTTGGTTATGATGGATTATATGGAATTAATCAAATTAATAAATATTTACAAGATTCTAATATAAATCCGAAATATGATTTTGGTATAAAATCTTATAAAGTAGGAGATCCGGTTTTGTTTTTTGATACTAAAAGATTTGGTAGTGTTTTATATAATAATTTGAAAGGTAAAATAACTAGAATAGAACAAGATGAAAATAAAATGCATTTTGAAATTGAAATAGAAAAACCATTAACTAAACTTGATGTTTTGGGTTCAAATGTAGAAGTGATAGATATTAAACCTTTTTCTTCAATAATTGGATTTGATATTGAAAAGGAATTTGAAAATGATGACGATGATGAGGACAAAAATAACATCGTACCATTTAATATTGCTTATGCATTATCTATTCATAAGGCGCAAGGTCTTGAGTATAAAAGTGTTAAGGTTGTTTTGACAAAAGATGTAGAAAAATTAATTTCATCAAATATTTTTTATACAGCGATAACAAGGGCAAAAGAAGAATTAACAATTTTTTGGACAAATGAAACAGCACAATATATAATTGATCAAATAAAAAATTCTGCTAATAAAAAGGATTTTTATATATTTAAAAATAAGTATAATATTTAAATATTTAGATATTTTGGAGGTATGTAATGATTTATATAACGGGAGATATGCATAGAGAATTTTATAGATTACATGATATAGAAAAAAACAAAGATAATATGTTAATTATTTTAGGAGATGCGGGAATTAATTATTATTTAGACGAAAGAGATAAGTTGTTAAAAGAACAGTTAAATAGTTATAATATAAAATTATTTTGTGTTCAAGGTAATCATGAAGAGAGACCAAAAAATATATCAACATATAAAGAAATTGACATGTTTGGTGGGAAAGTTTATATTGAAGAAGAATATCCAAATTTAATATTTGCTAAAAATGGTGAATTGTATGATATAGATAATAAAAAAGTATTAGTAATTGGTGGCGCCTATTCCGTTGATAAAAATTACAGAATAATATATGGTCATCCGTGGTTTAAAGATGAACAACTTAGCAAAGAAGAAAAAGATAATATTTTAAATAAATATAAAAATGAGCACATTGATATAATTTTATCACATACTTGTCCATTAAAATATGAACCTACTGAAGTATTTATGAAAGGGATCGATCAATCTGATGTATATAAAAGTATGGAACAGTTTTTAAATAAAGTAGAAGAGTCTATTAATTATGATAAATGGTATTGTGGACATTATCATACTGAAAAACAAATTGATAAATTAGAATTTATGTTTGGAAGAATTAAAGTGTTTAATAAAGATGAATTTTATCCTAAATATGATAGAAATGGTTATGAAATAATAAGAGATGCTTATAGTCAAGATGAAGTGATGAGAAAAGATATATTTTGTCCTAAATGCAATTCTAAAAATATTTTAATACAAAAGGGTGATGGACATAGAATCAATGGAGCTGATTTTATAGCAGTTATCTGTCATAATTGTAAAAAAGTATATGGATTTAATGATGTTAAATATAAACCTAATTGTCCTAAAGAATTATAAAAAAATAATATTTCTAGTGTTTTGCTAACTTATGCAATAAAATAATTGAAATTCATGTTATAATTGTATTAGCATATAAAAACTAGAAAGGATGGTACATATGGTTGAATATAAGGTTGGAAGTTTATTTGCTGGTGTTGGTGGAATATGCTTAGGTTTTAAAAATGCAAAGACAAAAAATTCTAAATATAAATTGCTTTGGGCAAATGAAATAGATGAATATGCATGTGAGACATATAGAACTAATTTTTCACATCAATTACTAGAAGGTGATATAAAATTAGTACTTCATCCAGAACAAGCGACAGAGAAAACAGAACAAAAATATTATCAAAAATTACATGATAAAATATTAAGTGAACCGATAGATATTTTGAACGGTGGTTTTCCTTGTCAAGCATTCAGTATTGCTGGAGAACGTAAAGGATTTGAAGATGATAGAGGAAACTTATTTTTAAACATTATAGATTTAATTGAACAATTGGGTGAAAAATTTCATAAGCCACGTATATTATTTCTTGAAAATGTAAAAAATCTTCAAGCACACGATGACAAAAAAACTTATACGCATATTAAACAAAAACTTGAGAATTGTGGATATAAAGTTTATGAAAAGGTATTAAATACCATGGATTATACTGATGTACCACAAAACAGAGAAAGAATATATATTATAGGTTTATTAAATGAAAATGATATAAAAAATTTTGAAATATTTAAGGATATTGAAAATAGGATAAAGAAGAAAGATAAAGCATCAAGAATTAAAGATATTAAAAAGGTTATTGATTATAATTTGACAAAAGAAAATGCAACTAAGTATTATTATACAAAAGAAAAATATCCAAACTATTTTATGTCAGATGAAGAATTTGAAAAATCTAATAAAAAAGAAAAAATAAATTTAAATACACAAATTGATGAAATGTACGAGTTTTATCAATGTAGAAGAGGAATGTATGTAAGAAAAAATCAAAGTGGTGTTTGTCCTACACTTACAGCAAATATGGGAACTGGTGGTCATAATGTCCCTTTAATAAAAGTAAATGATGGTATCAGAAAATTAACACCAAAAGAAACATTTAAATTACAAGGTTTTCCCGTTGATAATGGATACAAATTACCTACGGTTATAAAAGGCAGAGTATATCCTGATTCTCAATTGTATAAACAAGCAGGAAATGCAGTTTCGGTTCCAGTAATACAGATGCTTGCTACTGACTTGTTAGAACTATTAGAAAAATCAGATATGTCTGAATAATTTTGGAGGTTAGTATGAATGAAGTAAAAATAAGTATTAATGATGCTAAAAAGGCAGTATATTTTATTGCTAATTTAACACAAATGCAAGGGGATAGACCGATGCAAGGTGCTTTAACATCTAAAGCAGATTATATGGGTGGAATTTTTGATAGATGGATAAATATAATTCCAGAAAGTGTTTTATTTAATAAAATTATTTTACCTCAAGTTTTTAAAGGTGAAAAAGTTGAAGTTATTACTGATTATTATGATTATAATCCTAAAACTGCTGGGATTGCTCCTGATGTTATCGGAATAAAATATAAAAAGAAAGCTATTCCATTTGTAAAGTTTGATAATCACTGGTTTCCTATAGAAAAAAGACCACAAATAGAAGTTAAGACATTTAAGAAAAATCAATATATGATTTCATTAAGAAATCAAGGTTATGATCAAAAATATTTAGTGATGGCTGAAGCAAATTTTAGAGTAGATTACTTAATACCACTATTAAATAAAGCATTATTTTCAAAACAAATTTTCTTGGATTTGCATATGGACGATAAAATATTTATAATTTCAAATGATGAAGGTAATATAGCGCAACCTCATAAAGTTGAATTATCAGATAAAACTTTAGGTTCTGTAAAATTATTAGTGGTTACGACAGCAGAAGATTTTATGAAAAAGGCTGTCAAATGTGAATCTCGTGTTAGCATTGAGTATATAAAGGCTTGTGAAGAATATCCGGCTAATAAATTAAAAGATGCATATCGTGGTAATTTGTTGGATTATTGTAATGCAAATGAAAATGGACTATATTATTTTAATTCTAATTGGTATGAAAGTGTAGATGAAGAGGGTATTACATATAAAAATGGTAAAAAAGTTAGGACAACAGGTTTTTATGTTTCATCACCAGAAGATATTGATATATTAAAGATTAATAAAAATAATTTTTATATTAAAGCTAAAAAAGATTGTATGTGGCAAAACAATAATTTAATAAAAGAGCATGTTTATAGAATTACATTTGATATTTTAGATAGAAGTAGTAATGATGGTGAAGAATATTTTATGTCAAAGCATGATATTGATAAATTAAATGACTCTATGAATAAATTAGCTTCAGATTTAAAACAAGCAGTTTTAGATTAAAAAGAGAGTTAGAGTTTATGAAAGTATTAACAATTAAAGAACCCTTTGCTACATTGATAAAAAATAAAGTTAAATATATTGAAACAAGAAGTTGGAAAACAAATTATCGCGGAGAATTATACATACAAGCTGGAGTTGCAAAAATAAGAAAAGAAGTAAAAGAAAGAAAAGGATTATCTGAACTATATAATGAAGATGAACTTAATTACGGACATATAATATGTAAGTGCAATTTAGTTGATTGTATTTATATGACAGAAGAGTTTATAAAAAAAGAAAAAGAAAATAATATAAATAATTTTATTGCAGGTCATTATGAAGTTGGAAGATATGCATGGATTTTGGAAGATGTAGAACCAATAACTCCAATAAAAGTTAAAGGACAATTAGGTATTTGGAATTATAAATAATAGTTATAATAACAACATTATTTTGATAAAAATTTAAGAAATAAAATTACATATGCTTGTCAATAACATATAATCTATTAAAGTATCTATTTTCATAAATGCAGTATTTATATGGCTTTATCAAGATTTTATACAACATTTTTATCAAAATTTGTACAACATTTATTACTGATTGACTTTCGACAATCATGTGATACAATATAGTAGAATATGAAATAATAATGCAATTAGATGTATTTATGGCATTGATCTTATGGGAAAGGTCAGTGCTTTTTTTCATATTCAAAAATCCCTCTTTAAATTCAATATAAAAAGTTTTGGTACTAAGTATTAATTTTGTTTTTATATTTTTAGTACCAAAAACCTTAGTTAGTTATTTTAGAAATTGTGTACGATTGTATAACACCCCTTATAATATAAGGAATCAAAAGTATACAATTGTATAACAAATATGAAAAGTGTAAACGCTACTTAATTTTATAAATGCTTATAAAATAAGGTAAAACTCACCACTGGTGAGTTGTTTGTAAACAGGTTTATCCTGCTTTATCAAAATCCTTTTCCTAAAATAGTGTTTAAAAATTAACGTGCATACTTTGGAACCAATTTATTAGAGAGGAGAGTGAAAAATGGCTTTACCAAAAAATAATCAAGTTAAATTTAGAATTGATGACCATACAAAAATGGCTTTTAAAAGAGTACTAGAAAATAAAAAAATTACAATACAATCTATAATGGAAACTTTATTAATAGAATATATTATAAAAAATATTAATTCGGTTATAAATGAATAATAGTCCTTATATTAAATAATATTGGGATTTTTTTATTGAATAAAAGGGGGGGAATATAAAATGAATTTAAATAATAATAAAACAAATAAAATCAACATAACTTTAAGTAGGTGTTGCTATGAATGAAAATAATATAACTTTTAAAGATCTTATTTTAGAATATCTTATCGAAGAGATAGAAAAAGAAAATAATGCGCTGTAATTTTTTAAATAATGCGGTATTATTAAATTGTCTTAATACTCAGTCAAGTAAGAAGATTGGAGGATAGAATGTATAATACTTACTTAACTGAAATAGATTTCAATGTTGGAATCTATATAAGATTATCTCAAGAAGATAAAGATAAAAAATATGAATCTGATAGTGAAAGTGTTATTAATCAAAAAGAATTATTAAGAAGTTATGTTAAAAATAATAATTTTAATCTATGCGGAGAATATGTAGATGATGGATATTCTGGTACTAATTTTGATAGACCAGGATTTCAAAAAATGTTAGAGGATATAAAACAAAAAAAGATAAATTGTGTAGTTGTTAAAGATTTATCTAGATTTGGTAGAGATCATGTTATGACTGGATATTATATTGAAACATTTTTTCCTGAAAATAACATAAGATTTATATCTATACTTGAATCATATGATAGTTTTAAAAATCAAGCTAGTAATGATTCTTCAACATTTATAATTGCTTGTAATGATTATTATAGTAAACAAAATTCTATAAAGATAAGAAATGTATTAAATGATAAAAGAAAAAATGGTAAATTTATAGGGAGTCAACCTTGTTATGGATATATGAGAGATCCTTTAGATAAAGGACATTTAATACCTAATCTAGAAACTGCATCAATTGTTAAAAAAATATTTAAGTGGAGAACAGAAGGAATAGGGCCAACCGAAATAGCAACAAGATTAAATGATATGAATGTACCTACACCAGCAGGATATAAAAAAACAAATTATTCCTCTAGATTGATTGATAGAGATAGTTGGAATATATCGACAGTAAAGAAAATATTAAGTAATAGAATCTATACTGGAGATATGGTTCAACACACTCAGACAAAAGTAAATTATAAATCAAAGAAGAAGATAACATTAGATGAAAGTTTATGGGTAATAGTTGAAGATACTCATGAACCTTTAGTTGATAAAGAAACTTTTAAATATGTTAATTCTTTAGGAAAAAGAAAAACTAGAAATTACGGTTTAAAAACAGAAAGACCAAAAAGAATTTTAGAAGGAAAAATATTTTGTAAAGAGTGTGGTAATAGACTATCTGTTTATTATAGAAAGAAACTTGATTATTGGTCTATTAATTGTAATAGGTATTCTAGAGATCCAAAGAGAGGAAGATGTAGTTCACACTTCTATCCATATGACTATTTAGAAGAACAAATACTAGAACAATTTAATAATTCAGTATCAAAATTTATAAAAGATCTTGATATAGAAGAATTAAATAAAGAAGTACAAAAAAATGTTCATAAAGAAACAGAAGATATAGATAAAAAAATAAATGATTTATCAAAAGAAAAAGAGAAAATTATGAATAAATTATCTACTTTGTACAGTGATAGATGCAATAATATTATTTCAATTGAATTATATAAAGAATTATCTACAGAATCAGAAACTAAATTAAAAAAGATTAATAATACAATAGAAGAGGAAAAAATAAAAAAACAAAATATCAAGAATAAAGCAAATATACTTCCAGATTATACAAAGAAAATAAAAGAATTATTAGATTTAAAGAACCCTAAAAAAGAGTTAATTAATACATTGATAGATAAAATAGTAATTGATGAAAATAGAAATATAAAAATTGTGTTTAAGTATGATGTAATACCAGAAATTAATTTTATGTATGAAAATAGGCATTTAGTCAGAAATCCTTATGGGAGAATCGGCAAAAAACAAATTTAATGATATAATATAACCGAAGGTGATTAATAATGTGGATACCAAGAATAAAAATAGTATTAAATAATTCGGCGGAAATAAGATTTTGTAAGCACAACGAATATATAAGTTTGGGAAATTCAAAGATAAAGATCTATATTATAAATTTTATGATAATAACAATTTAGAATTCGCTATATTTGGTTACGAGAACAGAGAAGATGCGTTAATGGATGGGAAAATACTATATTTTAATGTATTGTTTAACGGTTATAGAACGTTTTTAAATTATAGTATGGGAGATTTTGATTATGTAAAATGGTATTGTCATCCAAAATATTTTAAATGCTCAAAGGAAGAATTTTATAAAAACGAGGAATGGTTTTATTGTGAAAAAAGTGGTGAAAGAGATTTTTTAGGTCTTCAAGTAGAATATTCAGAATCATTAGAAAGTTTAGATGAATACAAAGATAAAAAACAATTATCTGCAGAATTATTTGCTGTTTATGATACAGAAATAGATTTTATAAAAGAAATGAAAGTAATTGACTATGAATGTAGTTATAATGAAAGAAACCAAAAAATTTTTAATTTGTTTAATTTAGTAGAAAGGGCTGAAGATGATATTAAAATATTGTTATTGTGTCAGATTCTTGAAACTATGAGTGAAAAGGAAAATAAAAGTGATGAAGCAATAGAAATAATAGATGCTTTTATTATATTATTGAAAAATAGTAGTCTTGAAAAATCAGAAAAGGATTCTTTGATAGGTGGTATTGAAGCTCTTAAACAGATTAGTAGCGGAAAGAAAATAAAAAACTTGTTAGATAAATATTGTATTAATGATTATAAAGCATTTAATAAAAATAAAGTTGTTAGGGATTCTTATAGTTTGAGAAGCAAAATTATTCATGGAGAGGAAATGACTGAAGAAGATGATGTAGGAACTAATATTTATTTTTTAAAATTTATTGTATTAGATACATTTAAAGAATGGTCAAAAGAAAATAAGTAAAAAAATAAAATTCCTTTCGTACCGCAAACGGAACAATTGTGGAACAAAAGTAAATAATTAACAGTGGTAACTAAACTCATGAGGTGGTGATGGTGCAGAAGTAGTTTATGCTCTTAGAAATAGTGAGGAATTAGCTGAATCTGTTTTAAATAATATTGCTAAATCTGGACAAAATGTAAGAAGTTATTATCAAAAAAGACTTCCTAGTGATCCTAGTAAAGATTATTATTTTATTCACAGAGAAACAGGTAAAACAGAGCCACTTCTTTTAGAGTATGGATTTATTGATAGTCCTAAAGATGATGTTAGTCAACTTCAAAATAATTTAACTGATTATGTAGAAGCCGTTGTTAAGGCTGTAACGGAATATATTGGAGTTCCTTATACAGCGCCAGGCGTTAGTAGTTCTAACACATATACAGTTAAAAAGGGAGATAGCTTATATGCTATTGCTAATAAATATGGAATAAGTGTTGAAGATTTAAAAAATGCTAATGGCTTAAGTGGAAATCTAATTAATGTGGGTCAAGTACTTACAATTCCTAGTAGTGGTAATACTCAAGTAGGAGATTATTTAGTTTATAATGTTAAAGCTGGGGATACATTATGGAGTATTGCTAATAATTACGGAATAAGTGTTAATGATATAGTGGATTTTAATAATTTAGGTACTACTTTTTTACAAGTTGGACAACAACTTTTAATACCTAATAAAGATAATAATGAACAAAATCAAGTTGAAGGAATTACTTATGTGGTAAAACCAGGAGATACATTATGGAATATTAGTAAGAAATATAATGTTAGTGTTAACGAAATAAAAGATGCTAATGGTCTTACTAATAATATGTTAAGTATAGGGCAACAACTTATTATACCTAGTACTAGTGAGTATAAGACATATGTAGTTAAAAGTGGAGATAGTTTATGGAAAATTGCTCAGGAGTATAATGTTAATTTAAATGATTTAATAGCCCTTAATAATTTGGATTCTGATATATTGCAAATTGGTCAAACACTTTTAATACCATAAAAAAAAGAAATATTTAGTTATTTCTTTTTTAATGAATTTGTCTGCAAACTCCAGGATATGGTATATAAAAACAGTGGTTTTTATATTTTCCGGAATTTCTTTGATCATACCATAGTGAAGGGCAAGGATTATCAGAGCCAGGATTATAGAACCAAAGAGCATTGGTGGCCGGATGATAATATTCACCACGTAAGATTCTGTCAGCTAGACTTAATTCTTTAGTTGTGGGATTTCCTACAAATAAAGAAGAATTTATACCGGAAAATTGATTTGGTTGATAAATTACATCAGTGATACTTCTTAAATCTTTAAAAGTTAAACAATCTGCGATAACTCTATTAGCGATGACATTACCAACCATTAGCATTCCTAGATTACCATCTCCTAGAGCTTCTGCTCTCATCATTCTAGCTAAAAGTTCTCTTTCTTTAGTAGTATAATTTATTATTGCCATGTTATCACCTAATTAATAGTATGCTAAAGTTCTAAAAATAATTGACAAAAGTATAATATATTAGGTATAATTGTTAGTAATTAGGGGTATAGTTCAATGGTAGAATAACGGTCTCCAAAACCGCTGATGTGGGTTCAACTCCTGCTACCCCTGCCATGTGAGATTAAAGTCCAGTAGCTTGGACTTTTTATTTCTGATACATCTATATTAAATGGATATTAAAAATTTAGAGACATTTTTGACACAAGAAAAATCAAAGAATAAAAGTAGAAAGAAATGAGGAGATAAAATGAAAACAAAAATTATGTACTATGTGCATGGCACTACGACAGATAATGCAGAAAAGTTATGTAGTGGATGGAAAGAAGCATTATTAAACGAATTAGGAAAGGAACAGGCAAAAAATTTAGGAAATGTAGTGAGAAATGAAAAAATAAAGTTTGATGTATTATTTACTTCAGATTTAAAAAGAGCAGTTGAGTCTGCAAATATAGCTTTTCCTGAATATGAAAAAATAACTGATTCTAGACTTAGAGAATGTAATTATGGCGATCTAGATGGCAAACACAAAAGTCTAGTAGTATATGAAGAACATGTAGACATTCCATTTCCAAATGGAGAGAGCTTAAAAGACGTTGAGAGAAGAATGCGAAATTTTGTGGAATTTGTTAAGCAGAATTATGCAGGAAAGACGATCGGAGTAATTGCACATCGCGCTCCACAATTAGCACTTGAAGTTATTACTAAAGGAATAAGTTGGGAAGAAGCAAATAAAAATGATTGGCGAAAAACTGGAGCTTGGCAACCTGGTTGGGAATATATTATAGAAGATAACAATCATTAAATTATAAAAAATACAGTGTTATTTTAAAAACAAATAAACTGTCTTTTTTATTTTGTATTGAATTAATTGTAAAAAAATATATATTTTTAGAAATAAAAAAATTTAAGATAACTGTTCATAAAAAAAATTATGAACAAGAACAAAAATTGAGTAAATCTAGAGTAATAATAGATTAAAAGTTGACTTTTAGATTATAAAATGTATTTTAAAGCATTTGAATTTGGTATAGGGCAATCGCATAAAAAATACAAAGATTAATATTCAGTAGGAATAACATTGAATACTAATCTTTTTATATTGTCCAAATCGTGATTATATAACGTTAGTTTTTTCTTGAAACTCAATTTAGTATTAATTGGATCGAGTTTAGTTAAGTTGTAACAAATTTTTCTTATAAGAGACAGATTCTTTAAAACATTTTCTTCCTTACATAAACTCCAGTCTTCTCTAAAGTGTACATCTAAAATCCAATGTAAATTATTTTCTATAGACCAATGACCTCTTGTATAATTTGCAAACTCTTTAGCAGATAATTTTAAGTCAGAAATATAAAACTTTTCTTGTATAGAAACTTCACCATTTATTTCTCTATAGTTTCGCGTCATACCTATTAAATTTAAATTTTTCCAATTTTCTTTATTATAAACAAAATCAACGTTATATGTTATAAAATGTTCTCTTCTTTCAATTCGTCCATGCTCTTTATTTGTTTCAACATATTGATAAATTTCTTTAATTTCTTCTTTATCCTTTAATGCAAAATCAAAATATTCTTTTAATTCAGAATATAAAAGTTTTTGGTTATTTTTAACTGCTAAACAATAATGCCCGTTTTTATCAATGATTTTTTTGGTAATATCTTTTTGACAGCCTATTGCATCTATAGTAACAATGGAGTTAGTAATATCAATTAAATCTAATAAATCAGGTATGGCAGTAATTTCATTGGATTTATCATCCACTTTTACTTGACCTATTGATATTCCTAAGTCGGATAAGAAAGCAGAAACTACATAAGGAATATTGCCACCATTAATTTTATCGGTAGCACTTTTGATGGCTTTTCCATCGATGGGAATAAGTTTATATTTATTTTTCAAAAGTTTATTCTTTTCTTCAACAACACTTTTTACCCAAGAAACAAAAATATTCATAAATTCTTCTGGATTTATTAAAGAATAAATTCTTAATAGTGTGTCAGGAGATGGTGTACCATATTCTAATCCTAATTCATTTGTAAAGTATTCTTCATTAAGTTTTAAAAAATATGCGATATTTTCTGCATCATAATGACCTGCTAAAATACCATAAATAGACATTACAATACAATCTGTTAGTTCGTGTTTCAAACCTCTATTATCTCTAGTATCAGTTAATTCATTAAAAAACATAATAAGATTGTTCATTATTATCACATCCTATTATAATTTTAACTTATTTTTTTTGATATTCATAATACTATTGACATTTTTTATGCGGTTGCCCTAATCTTCCGTAAATTTTTAGACTAAAGTCCGTTTTTTTACGAACTTTTTTCTTTTTCAGATTTATTGCCGTTTTTGTAGAACTAAACGGAAATAACATTGAAAAAATATACAAATTTATATAAAAATAAATCAATTGTTTCACGACAAAAATAACAGAGTAAAGTCCGTTTTTTAGACTAAAGTCCGTTTTAGATATTATAGTAACTATTATAAAAAGTATAAAAATCAATTAATTTATTGATAACAAATAAAGATGAACTTTATTTGTATACTTATTATAATTAATAAAATTTAAAAAACAAGGGTTTCATAAACTCATTTCATTCGCCCTTGATTTTTTAAATCTTATAAACTATAAACAAACTTAATTCCGTTATTTTTAAAAAACGGAATTCCAAATGAAAATTAACAGTTGCCCTAATCTTCATATTTATAATATAGACTTGCTCTTTTAAATTTGTTACAATAAGAGTTATAGGAGGAACCATAATGAAAACAAAAATAGTTTTAACAGGAATTTTAAAAGACAAAAATGAGTTTTTAATTGTAAAAAGAAGTGAAAAAGAGGATTTATATCCAGGTGTATGGGAGTTTCCTGGAGGTCACTTGGAAAAAGGAGAAACTTTAAAAGAAGGTTTAGCAAGAGAACTAAAGGAAGAACTTGGCTTCGTTGATAACTTCAATCCAATAATTACTCATTATTCCGATGAGGTAAAACAAAATGGTGAAGAAATTGTACATGATTTAGAAATTGATTTTATTATAAACGTTGACAAAAATAATACACACATAAGATTGAGCAATGAACATTCTGATTACAAATGGGTTAATAAAGAGTCTGATCTTTTGGATGAATTTATTAAGGATAAACTTTCTAATTTATAACTATTTAGTATTGTTAATTATAATTGTAGACTAATGGCAAAGTATTTTGTCCATAGTCTTTTATTTTAATTTAAAAAATTGCTTAAATCTGGAATAATAATCGACTGCCATTCGTTTTCTTAACCTAATTTACTAGAAATATGCTCTATTAAAAATGTTCAAATGCACAGAAATTTGGTATTGAAATTATATTGTCAAGTGTTAAAATATGGTTGAATGGAGGAAAAGCAAAAAGGAAAAATGAAATTTTTGTCGAATAATGTCGATTAAAAATTTCTTAAATTTTTAAATTCTACTTTCATATTTTTATACCTCCATTTATAGATATGATATTATTTACTGCAAAATATTCACATGAAGTATTTACTGCAAGAAAATTTTGTATTATAATGTAGATGGAAAGGAGTGTAAGAATGGAAAAGGTTGAAAACAAGAATAGTGGATTGGCTACTGCTGGTTTTGTATTGGGGATAATTGGAATTTGTTTAAGTTTTATTCCTATAGTTAATAATGCTGCATTTTTCTTAGGGATATTGGCAATAATTTTTGGTATTATTCCTTTAGTAAAAAAAGCTAGTAAAGGAAAAGCAATTGTATCTTTAATTTTAGGTATTTTATCTATAGTAATTACTTTAGCTTTACAAAGTAGTTGGTCTGATTCTTTAGATGAAGTATCAAATGATTTAGATAATATGCTTGGGGAAAATACGGAAGAAGTTTTAAAAAATATTGATGTTAACTTTGGAACTTTTGAAGTAACTACAGATGAATATGGCCTTAATGAAACTAGATTAGTAGTAGAAGTTACTAATAATTTGGATGAGCAGAAATCTTATGATCTTGAGATAGAAGCAGTTTCAGCTGATGGAAGCAGAATTACTACAGATTATATTAATGCTACTAATTTGGGAGCAGGCCAAAGCCAAGAATTTGAATTATTTACTCTTGTTGATGATTCTGATTTATCTAAATTACAATCTGCAACTTTTAAAGTAATTGAAGCTTCAATGTATTAAAAACTACTAAATTTTAGTAGTTTTTTTATCTTATAGGAAAGTTCTCAAGCAACAAAGAATAAATAAAAAAAGAATTGGACATA
>ERZ824488.1952-NODE-1952-length-20243-cov-4.959085_pt1 | contig 20243 bp, 15 predicted proteins | sample MGYA00519936_ERZ824488 | MGnify/ENA primary metagenome ERZ824488 (study PRJEB31778, sample SAMEA3449153) | human gut metagenome | biome: human gut; feature: human-associated habitat; material: faeces | place: United Kingdom | collected 2010/2012 ... | reverse complement strand
TATTCATGCCAAAACACCTCGCGGGATAGTGGTGTGTGAACAGTAACCCAAAATTCATTACAGATTGCATTATTTTGCGGAATTGCTATAGAACCAAAAGAGACAAAAGAGACCACTTGTCTCTTTTGGTCTCTTTTCTGTCTCTTTAAAAAAAACTATAGCAATTTCGTAAGATTTCTATAGTTTTTTCAGGGTTTCTGTACTATAATGAAACCCATAAAGAGATTGTCATATCAAAAATAGTAATCTAATTTTCTGCCAGAAAATCAGATCATCTCCCATCAAACTGGAAATTCAGGGAAAGTTGTTCTGATATTATTATGAAAAAGATGATCGAAGCCCAGGAAAGACAGATGTCCAGTGGTTCCCAGGGCGGACAGTACTAATCAGATAAAAGCCTCTCAGTTGAGGAACTGAAAAAAACCGATGGTGATGACTGAAAACAGTCAAATCCATCGGTTTTTCTATAAAAGCGAATTAATAAAATCAGATCATCCCTATCAGATGTACGATCAGTGCAGCCACCCAGGCAATCACACACTGCCATACCACAACACCAACAGCCCATTTGCTGCCCATTTCACGTTTGATCGAAGCGATAGCCGCCACACATGGTGTATAGAGCAAACTGAATACCAGCAGGGATGCTGCTGCCAACGGAGTCAGTACAGAGGCAATATTTCCACTGAAAAGTACTTCCAGAGTAGATACCACGCTCTCTTTTGCCATAAATCCGCTGATAAGAGCTGTACAGATTCTCCAGTCTCCCAGTCCGATCGGTTTAAATATAGGTGCCAGGACTCCCGCCACCATTGCCAGAATACTGTCTGCAGAATCTTTTACAAGATTTAAATGCAGATCAAAGCTCTGCAGGAACCAGATTATCATTGATGCAAGCAGGATAATAGAAAACGCTCTCTGCAGGAAATCTTTTGCTTTTTCCCACAAAAGCTGACCTACATTCCTTGCTCCCGGCAGCCGGTAATTGGGAAGTTCCATGACAAACGGTACGGGATCTCCCTTGAAAAGAGTTCTGTTATACAAAAATGCCGCCAAGATTCCCACCAAAATTCCAAGCAGGTAAAGACCTGCCATAATAAATCCGCCCTTCTTCGGGAAAAAAGCACTTACAAAGAAAGAATAAATCGGCAGCTTCGCAGTACAGCTCATAAATGGAGTCAGCAAAATCGTCATCTTTCTGTCACGCTCACTTGTAAGTGTACGTGTGGCCATAACAGCCGGAACCGTACATCCGAATCCGATCAGCATTGGTACAATACTTCTTCCGGAAAGGCCGATCTTACGCAGAAGTTTGTCCATCACAAAAGCAACACGTGCAACGTATCCGCTGTCTTCCATAAGAGACAGAAAGAAAAACAGGGTTACGATAATCGGCAGAAAACTGAGTACACTTCCCACACCTGTAAAAATACCGTCAATGACCAGGCTATGCATGGCACTGTTTACATTTGCTGCTGTCAGTGCTGCTTCTACCAGCGCAGAAACCTTATCAATTCCAATCTCCAGAAGCCCCTGAAGCCACGCTCCGATCACATTAAAGGTAAGATAAAATACCAGTACCATGATTCCGATGAAACAGGGAATCGCGGTATATTTTCCTGTAAGGACTTTATCAATTTTCTCACTTCTGATTCTCTCCTTACTCTCTTTTGGCTTTACAACTGTCTGTTCACACAAACGCTCAATAAAGTCAAAACGCATATCTGCGATCGCAGCGCTTCTGTCAACCTGACGCTCTGTTTCCATCTGCTGTACGATATGCTCCAGCATCTCCGTCTCATTTGTGTCCAGCTTCAGCTTCTCAAGAATCAGCGGATCTCCCTCGATTGCCTTGGTTGCTGCAAAACGGGTAGGAATATCAGCCTGCGCCGCATGATCCTCAATCAGGTGCATGACCGCATGAATACAGCGGTGTACTGCACCGTCATGGTCACTCTTATCACAGAAATCCTGACGCAGCGGATGTTCCTGATATTTCGCTATATGTAACGCATGGTCAACCAGCTCATCAACCCCTTCATTCTTTGCTGCGGAAATAGGGATTACAGGTACTCCAAGCAGCGATTCCATCTTATTTACATCTATAGAACCCTGATTTCCCAGCACTTCATCCATCATGTTCATTGCAACTACCATAGGAATATCCATCTCCAGAAGCTGCATGGTCAGATACAGGTTTCTCTCAATATTGGTAGCATCCACAATGTTGATGATCGCACTTGGTTTCTCATCCAGGACAAAATTTCTGGAGACAATCTCCTCACTGCTGTAAGGGGACATGGAATAAATTCCCGGAAGGTCTGTGATTTCTGTATCCGGATGGCCTTTAATCGAACCGGTCTTACGATCCACCGTTACTCCTGGAAAGTTTCCCACATGTTGACTGGAACCTGTCAGTTGGTTAAACAGTGTAGTTTTTCCACAGTTCTGATTTCCCACCAATGCGTACGTCAGTGTAGTTCCCTCAGGCAGTGGATGTTCATCTTCTCTGGAATGATACTTTCCATCCTCTCCAAGTCCCGGATGTGCCAGGTCGCTTACAGCCTCTATTCCGGCGTGACTTCTGCTTCGCTTCGGGATCTGTTCGATTTCTATCTGCTCTGCTTCCGCAAGTCTTAACGTCAGTTCATATCCATGTACCTGTAATTCCATGGGATCTCCCATGGGTGCAAACTTCACGACTGTGACCTCAGCTCCCGGAATCATACCCATATCCAGGAAATGCTGACGCAGGGCACCCTTGCCGCCAACCGACGTGATCACAGCACTTTTTCCGATTTCCAAATCTTTTAATGTCATTTTCAGTCGCTCACCTTTTGTATTTGTATTTGGTTATCATTGCTATAACCGATTTTTCTCAATAACCTTATGCAGATAGCTTATACTAACTGATAATTTTTGTCAAGTAGCAGGTATGTCTCAATTTTTTTATAACCGAAAGCACAAAAAACTCAGATGAATTTATGCTATCATCTGAGTTTCTCAATGTCTTAACCTGACAGGTCATTAATCCTGTCTGTGATTACTTCATTACTTATTATTCTGATCATTCTCAAGTAACTGATTTATGTGATTGCCATAAGATTTGGAAATTGTTCTTATCTTTTATATGTCAGATCCACACAGAACCTGTAATATCACCGTTAATTACATAATATGCTTTGTTCTCTTCAGGTTTGATATAAATCTTAATATCTTTGAGATCTTTCTCCTTTTTACCCAGTTCGTCTGTCCAGATTCTTCTGACATTACTTAAAATATTTTTTGTATATACTTCTCTGCCCATGAACTGAATATATACTTCTGCTGTTGCTTCTTTCTTAGTGGTTCTTCTTGTTGTTTTCTTCTCGGCAGCTGTCTCTTCAGCCGGTTTCTCAGCTGTCTTAGCAGGAGCCTTCTTTGTAGTTCTTTTCGTTGTTTTTGCAGCAGTCTTTGTTGTTTTAGCTGTCTCTTTTTTCTCTGTTTCTGCCGGTTTCTTTTCTACAGTGTCTGCTGCTTTAGCTGTTTCTTTCTTCTCGGTTTCTTTCTCTGCTTCTGCTGATTTCTTTTCTGCAGTCTTTCTTGTTCTTCTTGCTGCCGGTTTCTTTGCTGTTGTTTCTTTCTTTACAGTCTCTGTTTCAGCAGTTTCTTTCTTGTTTGCTTCTTTATTTACAGCTACTTCTTCAGCAGTTGTCTTTGCAGGAGCCTCTTTAACTTCGGTTGTCTTCGCAGTGGATGTGTTGAGATCTGCTGTAGTTGCTTTTGTTGCCATATGATTAGCCTCCTTACAAGGTATAAGTATTCGTAACTGCTCAGTTTTGTACAGTTACAGGTATTCTTATGTTACCGAAAATATGATAAACAGTAACATTCTTTTATGAAAATAGAATACTACGAATCTTCTGCTTTTGCAATGTTTTTCTGTTTTTATAATTTAGGCATCTTATGAACAGTATTATTTTTTACTCTGTATCCGTCATTTTCTATAGTCCTAGATTCTGCAGATCTTCCTTCATATATGCCGAAAGTCTCCTCTGAAGTTCCTCATTCTGCGGAAGGCTTAAATCCGCATCAAGGGACAGAATCTCCGAAGCCGTTTCACTGGCAGCTTTCAGGATATCCGCATCCTGATAGATGTCCCCCAGTTTAAATTCCAGCAGACCACTCTGGCGGATTCCAAAAAAATCACCAGGACCGCGAAGCTTCAGATCCTCTCCTGCAATATAAAATCCATCGTTGGATTTATTCAGGATCTGCAGACGTTTAGAAATTTCCTTTGCACCATTTCCCTGCATAAAAATGCAATATGACTGATATTCCCCTCTACCGACACGCCCGCGAAGCTGATGAAGCTGTGCCAGCCCGAAACGCTCGGCATTCTCCACCATCATCACTGTAGCATTAGGCACATTCACTCCTACCTCAACTACAGTAGTAGATACCAGGATCTGAATTTCCCCTGCGGCAAAAGCCTCCATGATCACATTCTTCTCTTTCGCTTTCATCTTTCCATGAAGAGAAGCAATCTTTATATCCGGCGAAAAAACATTGCGAAGCTTCAGGGTATAATCCAGCACATTTTCCCCATCCATCCCTTCGCTCTCCTCCACCATTGGACAGATCACATAAACCTGCCGTCCCTGACGGATCTGCTTCTCCATAAAGGAATAAGCCTTCGGCCTGTAAGAAGTATCCACCACACAATTTTTAATGGGAAGTCTCTGCGCAGGAAGTTCATCAATTACTGAAATATCCAGATCCCCGTATATAATGATCGCCAGCGTCCTTGGAATCGGTGTAGCACTCATCACCAGCACATTAGGCGGGTTTCCCATAGTAGTCAGTGCTTCCCTCTGTTTCACACCAAAACGATGCTGCTCATCTGTAATAACCAGTCCAAGATTATTGTACTGCACTTTTTCCTGAATCAGCGCATGCGTTCCTATCACCAGGTTAGCCTCTTTTGACGCGATCAGCGCATATTTTTCCCTTTTCTCCTTTGCGGTATCTGATCCTGTCAGCAAAACCGGATGCCCAAAATCAATATTCTGTTCCTGCAGCAACTTCTCCATTGCCTGAAAATGCTGCCTTGCAAGAACCTCCGTAGGTGCCATAAGCACTGCCTGATATCCATTCTCCACAGTCATGATCATTGCAAGAAACGCAAGGATCGTCTTACCACTTCCTACATCTCCCTGAACCAGTCTGGACATCAGAGCCTGGCCGCTTAAATCCCTCTCAATCTCATGCCACACATTCAACTGCGCCTTTGTCAGATCATAGGGCAGACTTTCAATAATCTGCTCTGTCGTCCACACCGGATGCATGGGAAACGCATTCGGTGCTTCCTCCGTCTTCTCCTTCAAAGACTGCACAGCAAGAATAAAAAGAAGAAACTCGTCAAACACCAACCTTCTCCTTGCAGCTAACAGCTCCTGCATATTTTTGGGAAAATGAATCGCAGGAATCGCAAAATTCCTGTCTGCCAGGTGGTACCTCTCCTTATACTCATCTGCCAAATACTCTGTCTGAAGCTTCTGCTCATCAAGCACCTGATGGATCAGCTTCACGATCGTCTTATTAGAAAGCCCCGCAGTCAGTCCATAAATCGGCTGAAGACTGTGCAGAATCTCCTCATAAGCCGCAGGCGTAAAAATCTCAGGGTGCTCCATCTGCAGCTTCCCCTGCTTCCTGACGACACGCCCCCGCAGAACAAACCTGCTGCCTTTCCTGACTGCAGAACGCAGATACGGTGCATTAAACCACGTAACAGAAATTTTCCCCGTAAGATCTGCCACAGTGGTCGTGATCACCTGAAGATTCCGCACCTGATTCACATACACACCCGTTATAACCGCCACAGAAATCGCCACAACAGCTCCCTCTTCCAGAGACCGGATCTCAACAGGTTCCTCATACGCATCATAATTACGTGGATAATAACTCAGAAGAGATTCCATATCCGTAACTCCTATTTTCGCAAATAACTTTTCCGTTTTCTCCCCCACGCCCTTCAAAGTACGCAAAGATGTTGACATATACCACCGATTCCTTTCTACTACAATATAATTATGAATATCCCTTACAGCCAGTAAAAATTATCTATCTTATCCCTGCAAAAAATAACCAAATCAAGCAACCCTCATTCTTCAATCACAATAATCTGCCGACAATAAACTTCCACTATCCAAATCTCAGGCAGGAAAATATTTGTGTCAGGATGCATTTGCAGGTATCTCTTAGATGCCGAAACCGCATCCTGACACAAATATTTTCCTGCCGGCCCCTTTTATAACACGAAAACGGATATACCCACCCTCAACAATGGCCTATACCCGTTTTCATCACATGAACTATTCGTTTATCTCTCTCAAAAACTCTATTATCCTACTCTACAGAAATAACATAATAATAAATCGGCTGTCCACCCGCATTCAGTTCCACATCACAATCCGGATAAGCCTCCTCCAGAGCCGTTGCCAGCTCCTCAGCTTCAGCCTCCTCAGTATCAGCACCATAATAAATACTGATCACCTCAGACTCATCATCCACCATCTGGGCAACTGTCTCCTTGGCAACTTCCATGCGGTCCTTGCCAACAGCCAGGATTCCATGATCACCGATACCCATCATATCACCCTCATGGATCTCCTTATCATCAATCCTTGTATCACGCACAGCATACGTGATCTGTCCGGTCTTCACATGTTCGATTGCCTGAAGCATAGCCTCAATATTCTCCGCACTGTTCTTCTCGGGCACATAACTGATCATGGCAGTAATTCCCTGCGGAATGGTCTTAGTCGGCACAACCACGATCTCTTTATCCTCAGTAAGATCCCTTGCCTGGTTTGCAGCAAGAACAATATTCTTATTGTTCGGGAAAATATAAATAGTCTTTGCATTTACTTTTGCAATGGCATTGAGCATATCCTCTGTACTCGGGTTCATTGTCTGACCGCCCTCGATCAGGTAATCCACACCCAGTTCCTTAAAGATCTCTGTCATTCCCTTTCCCACAGATACGGAAATAAAGCCAACTTCCTTCGGCGGCTGTGCTGCTTCTTCTTTTTCTTCCTGTTCTGCCTGTTCTTTCGCCATTTTCTCGGCATCCTTTATAAGCTTCTCCTGATGCTCCTCACGCATATTGTCAATCTTCATACGTGAAAGTGCACCAAAGGTAAGGGCTTTCTCAATAGCCTGTCCGGGATGATTGGTATGAACATGAACCTTCACAATCTCGTCATCTGCAACAAGCACAATAGAATCACCAAGAGACATCAGGAATTTCTTAAATTCATGCTCTGTCTCCTCGGACATCGGCTGGTTCAGAAGAATAATAAACTCTGTACAATAACCAAATTTAATATCAGCCTCTGTCTGTGCATCGATCTTAGTCACAGCAGGACCTTTTGCCTTGTCAAACTGTGTATAATCAATCTCTTTGCCAAGGAAACCATCATATGCACCATGGTATACTTCCAGAAGTCCCTGTCCGCCGGAATCCACTACTCCTGCTTCTTTCAGAACCGGCAGCATCTCCGGTGTCTTTGCCAGAGTTTCCTCCGCATGAGCGATCACGCTCTGGAAAAATGTATCCAGATCCTCTGCTGTCTCCGCAAGCTCTACAGCCTTGGCAGCAGCCTCTCTTGCAACAGTAAGGATTGTTCCTTCCTTCGGTTTCATGACTGCCTTATATGCAGTCTCCACACCTTTCTCCATGGCTGCCGCGATATCAATGGCATCCAGTTCCTTACTGTTCTTAACACTTCTGGTAAAGCCACGCAGAAGCTGAGAAAGAATAACACCTGAGTTACCTCTTGCACCGCGCAGGGAACCGGAAGAAATCGCCTTGGCCAGTGACTCCATGTCAGGCTCTCCCAGAGAACCTACTTCTGCTGCTGCTGCCATGATCGTCATTGTCATATTGGTTCCTGTATCTCCATCCGGTACCGGAAATACGTTCAGTTCGTTGATCCATTCTTTTTTAGCTTCCAGATTCTTGGCTCCTGCAAGAAACATCCTGGAAAGTATTCTGGCATCTATGGTTTTGTTATTCACCACAAGTTCCTCCTCTATCCTAATCAATTGCGCGTACACCTTCTACATAAATATCGATCTTATCGATCTCCATTCCTGTAAAGGCCTCGACTTTATATTTGACATTGCTGACAAGGTTGTCTGCAATTGTACTTATATTCACGCCATATGCCACAATAACATGGAAATTCAGGCGGATTTTATTGTCCTCTGTAATTCTGACGCTGATGCCATGTTTCAGGCTGTTCTTTCCAAGAAGCTTTACCAGTCCGTCCTTCATACTGACTGCAGCCATGCCTACGATACCAAAACATTCTACAGCAACGCTTCCTGCGTAGGTTGCGATTACATCTGTGTCAATTATGATCTGACCTAATCCGGAATCTATACGTCCATTCATATGGTTACCTCCAATGCTCATTATTGTATGTAAGTGTATTATAACCTCTTTTCACAGAAAAAGAAATATAATTTTTGAGTTTTTTCCTTTTTTTGCTTGCAAAAGCACAATTCATCTGTTACAATGTAATCTGTTGAACACAAGGTTACTGTTCAGACGCTATGCACACAGCACGACAGTAACAATAAAGCGTCAAGGAGGTGCTATCATGGCTAAATGTGCAATCTGTGAGAAAGCTGCTCATTTCGGAAATAATGTAAGTCATTCACATAGAAGATCCAATAAAATGTGGAAATCTAACGTAAAATCCGTTAAAATCAAGACTGCTGAGGGTGGAGCTAGAAAGACATATGTATGTACTTCTTGCTTAAGATCCGGTAAAGTAGAAAGAGCATAATAACACCATTACCCCTGTTGCAACAGGGGTATTTTTTTTGCAAAAAAGACTGTCCCTCTGTTCAGATATTCTTTACCGAATATTCTGCCTGAGCTGACAGTCTTTTTTTATTTCATATGTCAAACGGGATATTCGCAATCTTCTGTAAAGTTAATGACAGAAAAGATGATATCCCAACAACAGGAAAACTCCGGCCGAAACCACCAGAACCACATTTTCTGCGATCAGCATCCCGATTATCATCCCAATCCCTATGAAAAACAGCATAAAGCCGAACAGCTTTTCCAATTCTTCTGCACCTTTTTCATCGGTTTGCTATAGTCTATGCAAAAATTATTTTTCTGATTCGCCGACAGATTCTTCGTCACCTTTTCCGGAGGTAAAACGGTCTACAAAATCCGGAACCATATCAAGGATCTTGGTGAGACCATCCTGATTTTTCACATTGACCAGCTTTGTTGTTCCATTCTGGATCACAAGCACTGCACAGGGAGTCATCTTTCCTGCCATTCCGCCGCCGCCGTTATCCTTCTTCTCTCCTGAAAAAGCACCGGCACCTACACCGAAAGATACATCCATCAGAGGAAGAATGATCGTATCGCCTACATGGATTGCCTCTCCTACCACTGTTTTCGCAGAAATAAAACTGTCCATTCCCTTGAATAATGAATTTACGGTTTCTTTAAAATTGTTTTCATTTGCCATGGTCATGCCCTCCTGGTTTTCCAACGTTTTATAACGTATTTTATATTTTTATTGAAATAAATACTCACTGCTGCCCGCACAGGAACAAATCCGTAGATCCTGCCTTTTGCCCTGATGTTTCCATACAGATAATTCTCACTGTCAAAACGGGGATTGATCTGTATACAGTTTTTGTGAAATGGAATTGTCATCCCAAGTACAGCAAGTGCCGCACCTGTCAGCGCCGGATCTTCAAAAGAAAAAGTAACCTGCCCTTCTATCCTTGTAGGAAAAATATGCTTAAGCAAAAATTTTCCATGTTTCCATACAAGCTTTCTGGCAGCTGTCACTCTGGGATGTTCTATAAACGCCTTCCACCAGGACACATTCTTCTTAATCTTCCCGAATGTCCTGCGGATATTTTGCAGTTTTGTACGAATCGACTGAAATATATTTCGGATCCGGTCATAGATCCTTTTTATAAAAAACTGCCTCTTCTTTAGACTATTCCGATCTGTATCATCTGCATTCAGTTCCTGCTGTCCGGATATCTGACTGTTTCTGATCCTCTCTGTATCAGCAGATGTATCTGAAGCTGAATTTCTGTCTGTTTTCAGATCCTCAGTCTCCATATTCTCTGATTTCGGGTGATCAACCACTGATTTTTTATGCTCTTCTTCCCTGTTTCCGTCTATGCCGGATACAGATACCTTTTCTGCGCCGGATTTCTCCGGATTTTTCCCGGATTTCTTTGTTACAGCCCTCTTCTCCTGCCGTTTTTTCAACAACTTGTCTACGGGAATTCCAAACAGATGAAAGGATATCTCCATCTGCTGATCTTTCCATTCCGCTCTCAGCGAAATCCCATGAAACAGCCAGCTTACGATACCCTCTCCCTCTGTCTGTTTCCAGCCACCTTCTGCCTTGACAGCTGATGCCTTATATCTTACAGGACAGAACAGTACAAGAAGAACTGCCAGTAAAAGAAGGCCCAGCAGAATTCCCAGGATGATCAGTATAAATTTAAGGATCAGCCATAAAATATGTAACATATTCTCACCTGTTTTCTATATATTCAGCTGTTGCGAAGGTTCCCGTTTCCCTGTACATTTCATCGATCAGACTTCGCACCATCTCCAGGGCTTCCTCTTTGCCCTTCGCCATTCCTATGATCTTCGGACAGATTCCATAAAAGCTCTTCTGTATCAGCATTGCTGCAGGAATAATATCCATCAGATTCACAGGATTCTCTGACAGAGTAAGGAGATAAATGCCCAGAACCGGTTTTCCGCTGTTCAGTTTCTTTTTTATCTTCTCAGGATCCTTTACAGATTCCCCTGCAAGAAAATTCTCCTGCCATTTCAGCATCTTACACCCTCTCCCGTTTCTATAACACTTCAGTCACAGTATTTCCATTTTCTCCAAAATTTAAACCGGGCTGCGTTGCAAAAAAACACAGCCCTGTTCTCTCGTTAATAATACTTATGCTGTTTTCCCCAGAGTCCATTGCTTCTCATCTCCAGATATTCCTGATAAGCACGCTCTACGATCTGCTTCTCGTTTGAAAACCTCAGCAGATGATAGATCTCATGAAATTTATAATATCCGGAATCTACAAAAAACTCCTCTCTCTGGGGCTTACTATGATAATTATCCGCAGTCATAAGATACCAGTGTACCTCTTTGGAAACCACGTCCTCCGGAACGGTAAAGTTATATTGGCTCTTTCCGATGTATTTCACAATGGTCGCACGCACTCCAGCCTCTTCCATCACTTCCCGCAATGCTGTCTGTTCATGCGTTTCGCCTGGTTCCACTGTTCCTTTCGGCAATACCCAGCCCTCATAACGGTTCCTGTAAGATTTATACAAAGTAAGAATCTTACCCCGATGAATTACCACACCGCCACAGCTCGTTGCTTCTATCATAATGCAATCCCTCCTGTTTTGCGTGGTATTATAAACTGAGTATAGTATATCTCTTTTTTTCCAAACCCGCAAGCTATAAATATCATTTCATAACATATTACCGATTAATTAGTTACTGTTCACTCCGTTCACAGTAACGTAGCCAAAATTCATTCCAGATTGCCTGCAACATGGAATTTATTATTGCTTATCATAATAATACGCATCAAATATCTGCTCTGCGATGGGCACTGCTGCTTCACTTCCGGTACCGCCATTCTCAACAATGATCGCAACTACCAGATCCGGATCATCCACGTTGGAATAACCGATAAACCAGGAATGACTGGAACCATTCTCATCAAATTCCGCTGATCCGGTCTTGCCTGCCACTGTATATCCTCTTCCGTTCAGAGCCGATGCGGTTCCGTTTTCCACAACACCTTTCATAAGCTTTCCAAGGATATTCGACTCATTTGTTGTCATCAGACGTTTATAGCTCTCCGGCTCTGTTGTCTTCACTGTCTCTCCGTCTGAACTTACAACAGAATCAATGAGATAAGGCTTCATGAGCTCCCCGCCATTGGCGATTGCACTGGTAATCAGCGCCATATGCATAGGTGATACCAACGTATTACCCTGTCCGATGGCAGTCTGCATAACCTCTGCAACAGAAGATTTTCCATTTAATGTAAAAGTACTCTTTTTATAGGAAGAAAGCGGAAGACTCTTATTAAAAAGAAGATCCTCGGCTGTTTTTTTCAGAGAACTGCCTCCGAGCATGGTTCCGATCTCTGCAAATGCACTGTTACAGGAATTGGCAAAAGCACTGTAAAAATCTTCCTGTCCATGAACAGTTCCGCCATAGCACCTGATCGTGTGATCTTCTCTGGTAATACTTCCCTCACAGAGATAGGAAAATCCCTCCAGACTGCCCTTGGTTCTGAAATAGTCCAGGGCAGTTACCACCTTAAATGTAGATCCCGGAGGATAGGCTCCGTTTGTAGCTCTGTTCAACAGACTGCTGTCATTGGAATCATTTACCAGTGTGTCCCAGTTCTGGGAAATAGTATTCGGGTCAAAGTCCGGTCTGCTCATTTCCACCAGAATCTTACCTGTAGAGGGTTCTATGGCAACAACCGCCCCTCTCCTGTCACCAAGTGCATTATAGGCAGTTGACTGAAGATCTGCGTTTAACGTCGTGTTCACAGAATCACCCGTATTTTTCTGATTCTTAAACTCATTTTTCATCTGGTTCAGGAAAAATTCATGAGAAGTCAGAAGCTGGAAGTTCGCCTCTGATTCCAGTCCGCTTTTTCCATTAGTGTCATATCCGACTACATGAGCGAACATATTTGCATAGGGATAAGTACGTTCCTCTGTTCCGTCTTCGTAAACATTGGTCTGGGCAAGCACCTGCCCATCTGCAGATATGATCTTACCTCTTACAACCCTGTCTGAAAAAGTATCCTGCCTTGTATTATAGGGACTATTGATAAAATCATCGCTCTTTGCATAATTAAAGTAGATCAGATATCCGATCATACTGACAAAGATCAGCACAAAAAAGCAGGATACCAGTGTATACTCTCTGTTACGGGGCCTTCTCTTTTCAGAAATCTCCCGGGCTTTGCGCTTCTGGCGCTTCTTCAACTCTCTGCGCCGTTCCTTTTCTTCGATATCTCTCAATTTCTTCGTCCTCATCTTCTCTCAAAATATACAATCCCTGAATGATCGCCAGCATCAGTACTGTACACGCGACAGAACTTCCTCCATAGCTGACCAGAGGAAGAGTTACACCTGTCATAGGGATAAATTTCGTTGCTCCGCCAATTGTCAGAAATACCTGAAATGCATATTCCGTACCAAGTCCAAGTGCGATCAGTTTGTAGAATGGTTTCTTAATTTTAAGCGCAATATTTACGATCATCAAAAAGAAACTCATACATACCAGGATCAGGCAGATTGCAAAAATCCCACCCAGTTCCTCACAGATTGCACTGAATATAAAGTCATTCTTGACAACAGGGATCTTCTCAGGCGAACCCTGACACAATCCCATTCCAAACCATCCGCCGGTTCCAATGGCAAACAGTGACTGGACGATCTGGTATCCTTCATTCTGATATACCGCCATGGGATCCTTCCAGGCTGTCACTCTCTGACGCACATGGCCAAACAGATGATATGCGACAACTGCCCCTGCAGATCCGCCTGCAAGACCAAGTGCCAGATATCCCACATTTCTGGATGCCACATAAATCATCACAAGATATGCCGCAAAGAAGATCACTGCACTTCCAAGGTCTCTGGAAAGTACAAGAATCCCCACATGCAGTCCCGCCACTACCGTAGCCTGGACCACTTTTGAAAAATCAGCACCTTTTCTCAGCAATGCCGCCATAAAGAACACAAATGTAATCTTTATCGCCTCTGAAGGCTGGATTCCCATCAAGGAAAGTTTTGCTCCATAGCTTGTCTTTGCAAGCACAAATACCGCCGCCAGCAAAACGATTCCGATTCCCGCATAAACCCATGTCAGGTCCTTGAGAAATTTCATCTTCCTGATCAGGACAGGTACGATCAATGCCACCACATTTACGCCTGCCACGATCACCAGCTGTCTGGTAGCTGTGGAAACATCCAGCCTGCACAGCATAATAAATCCTACGCTGAGAAGCATGCACATATTGTTGAGCAGTAAAATCGATGCTTTCTTATAAAAAATCCTGTACAAAATCTGGATTCCCGCAAAAAATGCCATCATTTCGATATAAAACAACACGACCTGAAACTTACCTGTCTTCAGGTAGATGACCAGAAACGCAGTGAAATCCATAAAAAAGATAAGCATCAGCTGCTGGCGCAGCGATTCGTTTCTCTCCTCCTCACTCTGCTGTTTCACCAGATAGAAACAGTGAAAAGTATAAATCACCATCAGGGTAAGGATCACATACTTGGATAATTCTACAATTACATTAATCATATGCCTTACTCGGCTCCTCTTTTAAAATGTCCCTTTGTATATTCCCGTTTCGGAGGATTCTTCCCATCACGATAAACAGCTCTGAACTCTTCATATATCTTCACCGCATCCTGAGGCTTCTCAATGGTAAATGCAAGTCTCAGGGAAGAGACACCAAGTCTGTCTATCTGTGATTTCTCTTTCAACAGGCCGTAAGGGATACTGTTGTAAATGATATTATAGCAGGGTATACAGAAATCTGTATTCTCAGTTTTCCATGGGTTACATATACATTTCGCCGTAAATTCTTTATCGTAACGGTCTTTTAAAGTTACCCCTTCTTCCTTATGATTACATCCGTAAAGATTTTTATGCACACACTGGGCCGATATCATAAGAGGCAGATATCCGTAGATCAGCATCTCGCTGTCCCGGTTATCTCTGTGGCGGATTTCCCCTTCGTTCAGCTCAAGCGGTACCGTATTTCTGAGGACTTTCTGCTCTTTCCAGAAATCAGCAGCTTCATCATTCCATGTATACATACTGTGATCCAGAACACATTTCTCAGCCAGACCTGCCTTTCGCAGAACTGCAAAAGTCTCCAGATTTCTTACCAGAAATCCTGTCATTCCTCTGTCCATCCACTCTCTGATCCTGGTAAGAAGCTCCCGGGGCATCTCACCTCTCATAATATGCGGAAGAGACAGATACATCTCCATTCCTCTGCTTACACAGTCATCCAGGCAGACCTCCATGGCATCAGCGTTCAGATACATTCCATGTATCCCCTCTCTTTTATATAACGCCAGTGCAGTGGATTTTTCTTCACAGGAAATATAAATCGGAAGATTTTTCTGCTTTGGCGAATCTGCTTTTCTTCCGGCATCCTCTGATAAGCGTTTCTTCCCATTATTTTTTTCTCTCTTATATGGTTTGAGCAATTCATTTTCCAGAGATTCCAGTGCCTCTCTTCTCGCCTCATTCAGCATTTTCATCGGGATAAAAATATTCTCATCCATCTGGATTTCCAGATTTTCCCACTCATATTCTGTATTTCCAAGCTTCTCCATCTGTGAACGGATGCGCTCTTCTGTCAGCGGCTGGTTCTGCGCATACTGTACCTCACCCACAGACGCAAATCCATGGATTCCCCTGCATGACACATCCAGTATAGCAGGACTTCCCGGAAAAAGAATGAATGTTCCCTGAATTTTTTCTTTCTTTTTTCTTAATACAGGACTGACATCTCCTGTTTTCTTCTCATTGCTGAATGCCATCATGGACGGACCATTCTGCATCTGATAATAACCGGTACAGGAACCTCCCCTGTTAAACAGATCCAGCAGATATCTCTTATCCTCCTCTGCTACCCTGTAATTCTCAGCTCCCTTCTCAAAAAGAAGATCCAGGTACTTCCGATATACAGAAGTTACCCCTGCTGTATATCCCGGCTGCTTCATCCTGCCCTCTATCTTAAGAGAAGTAACACCAGCCTCCAGAATCTGCGGAAGAATCTCTATCGTAGAAATATCCTTCAGACTCAGAGGACATAGTTCTTGCGCTTTCCTTTTCTCTGACCGTCTGCCATTTTCCCCGCAACAAAGCGCCGTCTGGTAAGGCAGACGGCAAGGCTGTGCACACCTTCCTCTGTTACCGCTTCTTCCACCCAGGATACTGCTCATCAGGCACTGTCCCGAATAACTGTAACATAAAGCTCCATGGACAAAAGATTCAATCTCGATAGGACTTGTCTCATGCATCCTCCGGATTTCCTCAAGGGAAAGCTCTCTGGCAGTTACCACTCTGGAAGCACCCTGTTCTTCCAGAAACTTCATCCCCTCCGGACCTGTCACAGTCATCTGCGTGCTGGCATGAAGATGCATACCCGGAAACATCTCCCTGATCATCTTAAACACACCCATATCCTGAACGATCACCGCATCCATACCTTCCTTATAATATGGAAGCAGATAATCATACAACTGTTCAGACAGTTCCCTGTTCTTCAACAGCGTATTCACTGTCAGATAAAGTTTCCTGCCATGGATATGAGCAGTATCAATGGCACGCAAAAGCTCTTCCTCTCCGAAATTCTTCGCATAGGCCCGCGCGCCAAAGGCTGCTCCCCCTACATAAACCGCATCTGCACCTGCACCGATCGCTGCCTCAAATCCCTCATAGGAACCGGCAGGTGCCAGAAGTTCAATCTCTTCTCTTCTCAATTCTATACCTCACGTTTTCTATAACAGTCATCTTAAATGCATTATTTATGAGCATTGCTATAATATTCAAATCGAATACATATGAAACAAATCATAAAGGGGAAATCACCGAAGTAATCCCCCCTCTGTTATTTCAGCAGCTCATCAATCTGCTTTTCCAGTTCCTTATTCTTTCCCTCCAGAAGGCTCTTCTGTTCCAGGGCTTCCTGTTCATGCTTCTGCGCTTCCTCAATCTGCATACGAAGCGAGATCAGCTCATGCTTCAGATCATACATCTCCTGATCCTTCTGCTGTAAATCCTGTTCAAAAACCTCCGCCTGTTTCTTTGCCTTAAAATAGTCATCTGTAATATTCAGGCTGATAAGTGTATGCTTGGTCTCCATGGGCTGTCTGCTGTAACCCGGCATAGCACTTAACTCATCCATCTTTTTATTTATATAGGATGCTACTTTCTGAAAATATTCTTCCGATTCATAGCCTCCCAGCGTAATAATCTTACCACCTATGATTACCTTTGCTGTATTTTTGACCGCCATCCGTACGAGCCTCCTGTATCTTCCTTCAATCTGCCCGGAACCCCGGACATTTACTTCATTATACTCGAAAGCAGTCGAAATGTATAGGAATTTTTAAAAAACTTTTACTTTTTTATATTTTTACACCCTTAACTTCAGTTTTTCTCCGGCATCTGATAGCCCAGATGCTCATACGCAAGCGCCGATGCCATACGTCCTCTCGGCGTACGGTTCAGGAATCCATTCTGCAGCAGATAAGGCTCATACACATCCTCCAGCGTACCGGAATCCTCCCCTATCGCCGCAGCCAGAGTCTCCAGTCCCACAGGACCACCCTGAAAATTCACGATCATAGTCTGAAGAATCCTTCTGTCAATCTTATCCAGACCATACTGATCCACTTCCAGAAGATTCAGCGCAAAACACGCCACATCATAAGTAATCCGTCCATCATACTTCACCTGCGCAAAATCACGAACCCTCTTCAGCAGACGGTTGGCAAGCCTCGGAGTTCCCCTGGATCTCTTGGCAATCTCAGCCGCACCCTTCTCATCAATCTCCACTCCAAGAACCTGAGCAGAACGGATAATGATCGTCTTAAGCTCCTCATGAGTATAAAACTCCAGATGATGCATCACACCAAAACGGTCACGAAGAGGTGCAGACAAAAGTCCTGCCCTGGTAGTCGCCCCCACCAGTGTAAACTTCGGCAGATCCAGACGTATAGACCTGGCAGAAGCTCCCTTCCCGATCATAATATCAATAGCATAATCCTCCATAGCAGGATAAAGGACCTCCTCCACCTGCCTGTTCAGGCGGTGGATCTCATCCACAAACAGAATATCTCCCTCCTGCAGATTATTAAGGATCGCAGCCATCTCCCCCGGCTTCTCAATAGCCGGCCCGGAAGTCACCTTCATATGAACCCCCATCTCATTGGCAATAATCCCCGAAAGAGTAGTCTTACCAAGCCCCGGAGGACCATAAAACAAAACATGATCCAATGCATCATGCCTCTGCTTCGCAGCCTCTATATAAACCTTCAAAGTACTCTTGGTCTTCTCCTGACCAATATAATCATCCAACGTCTGCGGCCGGAGATTCCCCTCCAGAGAAAAATCCTCCTCCGTCACATCCGTAGTTATAATACGTTTCTCCATCTGTTACCCATCCTAACCTATAACAATTCTATAACAATACAGGCAATCCAATCTACCAGAGCGTAAAGTCCTGCTTCAGTTAAAAATTCTTCAGTGCAGCCTTCAAAAGACCTTCCACATCATCCGGCGGCACATCCGTAACCTTACGCACCGCACGAAGCGCATCCGCACTGCTGTATCCCAGCGCAACCAGAGCCTCAACAGCTTCCTGCCTGCCATCCGAAACCTCACCGGCTCCCACTGCTGCCCTCTCCTGCTCATGAGCCAGCTTCAATTCAAACGCATCCTCCAGCTTCATCTTATCCTTCAGCTCAAGAATCAGCTTCTGAGCCGTCTTCTTCCCGATACCCGGAGCCTTCGACAACGTCTTCACATCATCCGAAAGAATTGCAAACCTCAATTCATCCGCCGTAATCCCCGCCAGAACCCCCAGCGCAGCCTTCGGCCCCACACCATTCACGCCAAGAAGCAGCTTAAACATCTGCAGATCATCCTTAGCCCTGAACCCATACAGCTTCATGGCATCCTCTCTCACACTAAAATAAGTATGGACCTTCACATCCTCCCCCATACGAATCTCAGACAAATCTGCCCCCGTCATATATATCTCATAACCAATCCCCCCGGCCTCAACAACCACCGAGCTCTCAGTCATATCCACAGCCATTCCATGAACAAACGCAATCATGATACATCCTCCGTCCCAAATTCATCACTTCCGATTCATCATACCACATACCACCTCATAACGCAAACATATATTCGCGTATATTGTTCGCGCGTCCCTTAATCGAAAAAAAAGAACCGCCATGCCTTCACACAGCAGTTCTTTCTCCCATTACTGAATAATATGTCTCGGACAAACCTCTTTACAAGCCCCACAATTCGTACACTTACTATAATCAATATGCGCACAGAAATTATCAACCGTAATCGCCCCATTCGGGCAAGTCTTCTCACACTTCTTACATCCGATACAGCCAACCTCACACGCAGAAGTAACAGCCTTACCTTTCGCATGAGAACTACACTGCACAAACGTAGTCTGCTCATAGGGCACAAGCTCGATCAGATGCTTCGGACACTTGGCAACACACTTACCGCAGGCCTTACAAGCCTCCTTATCAACAACCGCCACACCGTTCACAACATCAATCGCCCCAAACGGACAGGCCTTCACGCAGCTTCCAAAACCAAGGCATCCATAAGTACAGGACTTCGCACCACCACCGGGAATGAAAGCCATCATCTCACAGTCTTCCACACCTGTATACTCATAATTATCCTTCGTCTTCTCACAGGTACCCGCACACTTCACATACGCCACCTGACGGGTAGTCTCCACAACTTCCTGTCCCATGATCGCTGCGATTACTTTTCCGACAGGCTCACCGCCTACCGGACATCCGTTTACAGGTGCCTCACCTTTGGCGATTGCTGCTGCCAGGCCATCACAGCCGGGATAACCACAGCCACCGCAGTTATTACCGGGAAGCGCCTCACGAACAGCAACTTCCTTCTCATCCACTTCCACAGCAAACTTCTTACCGGCAACGCCAAGGAAAACACCGATAAAAAGGCCTACTGCCGCAACCAGTACAGTTGCCGCGATAATTGCTCCTATATTCATACCAGTCCCCTCCTTAAATCAGTCCTGAAAATCCGAAGAAGGCAATTGCCATCAGTCCGGCTGTCAGCAGAACTGTAGGGAATCCCTGGAAGGATTTTGGAATGTCATTGTATGCGATTTTCTCACGGATACCAGCCATCAGCACGATGGAAATAGTAAAGCCCACTGCTGTTGCAAATCCGTTCACTGTTCCCTGAAGAACATTATACTCTTTCTGCACGTTTGTAAGGGCAACACCGAGAACTGCACAGTTTGTTGTGATCAGAGGAAGGTATACACCAAGTGCCTGATACAGAGAAGGCATTGTTTTCTTAAGGAACATC